>Ga0247611_10000884_pt1 | contig 57423 bp, 46 predicted proteins | sample 177DNAGHGhighgp2_FD_192422 | JGI IMG/M metagenome (GOLD analysis project Ga0247611, IMG submission 192422) | Sheep rumen microbial communities from Palmerston North, Manawatu-Wanganui, New Zealand - 1770 DNA GHGhigh gp2 | ecosystem: Host-associated > Mammals > Digestive system > Stomach > Rumen... | reverse complement strand
TGACCCATCGAACAGCCAGAAGGCCACCGCACTCTTCATCAAGAGCGCCACGGCGACCACCTCGACCATGCTCAACCGCCGCACGGGATGCTGCATACGGCCCGTCAACGGGCCCAAGAACAGCGGGGGCACCGACCCAGCGGTCACCACCGGTACATACATCGACCTCGGACTGCCCTCCGGAAAGCTGTGGGCCAGCGCCAACGTGGGCGCAGCCAGCCCGGAGAAGTACGGCAAGTACTATGCGTGGGGCGAGACGGAGACCAAGTCCACATACACATGGAGCAACTACCAGTATGATATCACAAAACCTACCTCTGGCTCATACATGAAGATTGACAGCGACGACATCGGCGGAGAGTTTACCGTCGTGGGATACGGTACGGTATCGTCCACACCCACCGCCGGAGGCGGTGCCTTCTGTATCGACCCCGCCTACAGCGAGACGACAATTACCTACAACAGCAAGAAATACTACAGCCGCATGCCCAGCTCGGCCGACTTCCAGGAACTCATCAACAACTGCACCAAGGCGGCAGCAACCGTCAACGGGGTGAGCGGAGTGAAGTTCACTGGAAAGAACGGAAAGAGCATCTTCCTGCCATACGCCGGAAGTTACTACGACAGCAAGACACCGGCAAGCGGAACGGCAACCTACTACTGGGCCAGCAACGTCTACACAAGTGACAAGAACAAGGCATGGGCCATGAAACTCGCATCGGGAGCGGCCTCGCTCACGCAGTGCCAGCGACGCACGGGACTGCCCATCCGTGCCGTGTATTATATTGACGAGGAGGAGGTGGACCCGGCAGAGGCTTACGCCGTGCTCTCCAGCGACAAGACCACACTGACGTTCTACTATGACAACCAGAAGTCTTCGCGCTCAGGCATAGTCTATGGATTGAACACAGGAACAAATTCACCAGGCTGGAAAACTTACGCAAAAAGTATCACAAAGGCGGTCTTCAACAGCAGTTTCGTTGATGCACGTCCCACCACACTTTGGGATTGGTTTGACGAGATGACCTATCTGAAAACCATTACAAACCTGAATTACCTGAATACTTCAGAGGTGACCAATATGGGATATATGTTCGCTGGTTGTCAAAATCTAGAAAGTATTGATGTAAGTCATTTCAACACTTCAAAAGTGACCAATATGAACGGGATGTTCGGCTCATGTAAGAAGATAACAAGCCTTGACGTGAAAGGATTCGACACCAACAATGTCACAACTATGGTTCTCATGTTCGGTTCTTGCGAAAATCTGAAATCTGTCGATGTCAGTGGTTTCAAAACAACAAAGGTTAAGAATTTTGAGCAGATGTTTGCTTATTGCTATAGTTTGACAAGCCTTGACTTGTCCTCGTTCACTTTCAACCCTTCCACCAACACTTCCTACTTGTTGACTTTTTGTTCTGCCCTTAAGAAACTTTGGTTACCCGCCACGGCACCCCTATTGAATGAGAATGCATTTAATCGTGTAGGCACCACATCCAGCCGCTGTACGTTGTATTGTCCCTATAGAGTCGATTGCTATAAAAATATGAAAAGTGGCTATTTCAGTGTAGAATACTCATATCATGATTTCATCGACCTTGGACTGCCTAGTAAAACCTTGTGGGCATCTGAGAACTCCGGAGCCTTGTATTCATTCAACGCCGGAAACTATTTAGCATGGTGTGAGAAAGAAGGTATCAAGAGCAGTTACACATGGGACAGTTATAATCCCTCAGATTATGATGATGATGATGAAACTTTAATGTATATGTGGGATGATATGTTCTTCTCATACACAAATTACGAGGGTAACATATATGACGATTATAGCTACCATTGGAACTGTAGTTCTGGTTTTGATTTGGTTTACACCAAGACCCCAGATGATCCTTGGAGTGAATACGATTATTATGCCTATGACATTATCGTTCCCACTTCCAAAGAGTTCAACGAATTGGTCAATAACACCACACAAAAAGAGGTGACCGTCAGTGGTGTAAAAGGTGTACGTTTCACGAGCAAGAAAAACGGGAAAAGTATCTTCCTACCCTATGCAGGCAGTTTCTACGACAACAGTACGCCTGCGTCAGGAACAGCCTCCTATTACTGGGCGAGCCAGAGTTACAATGACACAAAAGCATATGCGGCCAGTTTGAAGAATGGGAAACTCACGATGACACAGTGCCAGCGACGCACGGGTCTGCCTGTCAGACTGTGTGCCCAGTTTGTGGGTACAGGATGGGGCGATATTGGAATAGGTGAATGGTGGAATAACAGCGGATTCTTCGACACTACCCTCGACGGAATACACAATATTCCTCAAAAGACAGTTGACTCCGATGCCATCTACAACCTACAAGGCGTGAAGATGGAGGGCACCCTCAAGCCCGGCATCTACGTGAAGAACGGACGAAAGTTTATAGTGAAGTAAAAAAAGGGCAGCCAAATGGCTGCCTTTTTTAGTGGTGAGGGGTGAGAGGTGAGTGGTGAGAGAAATGCTTTTTCAGTTTGGAGTGTGGAGTTTGGAGTTTGAAGTTTGGAGTTGCTAAACCCCGAAGGGGTGATAAGAAGACGATGGTGAGTACCAATCGTCCAGGCAGGCGGTGGAGCGAAGCGGAACCCCTGTCTTCAGTGTGGAGTTTGGAGTTTGGAGTTTCTAAACCCCGAAGGGGTGATAAGACCACAGGCAGGCGGTGGAGCGTAGCGGAACCCCTGCTAATAGTGGCCACACATGCTAAACCCCGAAGGGGTGACAGAACATATTTGGCAAGCTCTCTCACCACTAAATTTTTGAGCAGCGCCTCCCCTTCCCGATTTTAGTTTGGAGTTTGGAGTTGCTGCATCATACCTAAACGAACAACTGGCATAGACCCCGCCCCTAACCCCGCCCCTACGAGGGGCGGGGAATCGTGGGGACGGGCATTTCTCTCACCTCTCATCTCTCACCCCTCACCACTAAATTTGTGAGCAGCGCTCGCTTCCCCGCAAAATGTGGGGGGTGAGGGAAATGCACTTTGGGGGTGTAGAGACATCTCATCGAGGCGTCTCATAGGAAGAATGCCTTTCAAAATGCGGAGACGCCACAATGTGACGTCTCTACTGATGCAAACCAAAGGAGAAGCAACTCCACACTACCCGAAGTGGTGAGTGTCTGCTTAATATGTGAAGGAACTACCACCCAGGAATTCTCGTAGGAGAGAATTGGAAGGTGAATTGAGTTCGGGGATGTCGATGAAGTAGCGCAGGAATTTCCTCAGTCGATAAGCCTCGGAATATTGGTCGGATTGTTGCGGCACCCGTTCCAGCACCTGCATCGCCTGACTCTTGATGACCGCCAGTTCGTAAATCATTGCCGTATTGAACATTTCGTCGGCATTCTCCTGGTAGGGGAAAATCCATTTCTGCTCGCCCGCTCTGACCGATGGCCAGCGTCGTATGGTCTCTTCGGCGCTGACGCCACGGTATTTGTGGTCGCGTATGATGCGGCGCAGCAGGCGGTTGTCGGTGGTGGGGATGTAATTGTGCTTGTCGAGCAGGATGGTAGTCAGTGCCGAGGCATAGACGCGGAATTTCTGCTCCTCGGGCACCTGTGCTGTCAGTTCCGGGTTGAGTGCGTGTATGCCCTCGATGACAAGGATTTCGTTGGGCCTCAGTCTCAATTTTTTGCCGCTTTTCTCGCTTTTTCCCTTGTGGAAATTGTATTTGGGTAGTTCCACCTCCTCACCATTCAACAAAGCGCTGAGTTGTTTGTTGAGCAGTGGGATATCGAGGGCATAGAGGCTTTCGAAGTCGTAATCACCTTTTTCGTCGAGCGGTGTCTTCTCCCTGTCGAGGAAATAGTCATCGAGCGATATCATCACGGGCTTGAGGCTGTTGCATGCCAGTTGGATGGAGAGTCGCTTGCATGTGGTGGTCTTTCCGCTCGACGAGGGTCCGGCGATGAGCACCATTCGCACATTTCCGCGTTTGGCAATCTCCTCGGCGATGTGTGCGATTTTCTTCTCCTGCAACGCTTCCGAGACATGGATGAGCAGCGATGAATAGCCCTTGGACACAGCCTCGTTGAACTCGCCCACCGTGCTGATACCCATGATGTCCTGCCAGCGGTGCTGTTCCTGGAAGATACCGAACATCTTGTCTTGTCGTATCATCTCGCCCAGGCGCGAAGGGTCGGCCGGTGAGGGTATGCGCAGCAGCATCCCCTCATAGTAAGGTTCCAGTCCAAAGAGGTGCAACTGCCCGGTGCGTGTGAGCAGTGTGCCATAATAGTAGTCGGCATAGCCATCCAGTTCGTAATATATCGTGTAAAGGTCGCCGATTGTTTGTAGCAGTTTCACCTTCGTGGGCGCTTTTCGTTCGGTGAAGATTTTCACGGCCTCCTCGGTGGTGCACTCAAAGCGCCGGATAGGATGGTTGGCGGCGATAATCTGCTGCATGCGTAGTCGGATGGCATCGATGTCGGCCAGTGTGACCGGTCGCCCGATTCTCAGGTCGCAATAGTATCCGTTTGAGACAGGGATGTCGATGACTACGCTGCCCTCGGGGAAAATGTCGTGTACGGCTTTGGATAGCACAAAGAAGAGCGTGCGTGAGTAAGCTCTGCTGCCCGAAGAAGAATAGAGGTCGAGAAATTCCACATCCTTGTTGTGATAAACACGGTATCCTAGACCTTCCACCTTGTTGTTGACTTTGGCACTCACGGGGCCATATTCCATTTTCAGTCCAAACCCCTTAAAAATATCATAAAGTGTGACTCCTATAGGGAATTCTTGGATTTTTTTGTTATTTTTGCAACGTATTTTAAGAGTTCGCTCCATAATTGTAAAAAAAAGTGTTGTTCAAATTCTGGTCAAAGTGATTGCAAAGATAATTATAATTGCCGAGAATTTGTTTGTTATAGGAAAAAAATATAAAAAAATATGTCTGTTTGGATTGTTTTGAAATTGTTTGGGGCGTTGGCACTCCTCATGTTCGGCATGAAGTCGATGAGTGAGAGTTTGCAGAAATTGGCTGGACCTCAGCTGCGCCATGTTTTGGGTGCTATGACCACCAATCGTTTCACGGGTATACTCACGGGTATATTTGTCACAGCAGCCGTACAGAGTTCCACAGCCACCACGCTGATGACGGTGTCGTTTGTCAGCGCCGGTTTGTTGACTCTTGTCCAGGCTATCAGTGTGATAATGGGTGCGCATATCGGCACGACGGTCACGGCGTGGATTATGTGTCTGGGTTTCTCGTTCAATCTCACCGACTTTGTCTATCCGGCTTTCTTCCTGGGCATAGTTCTTATTTATATGAAAAAACGCCGTATCATCGGCGATTTTCTCTTTGGTGTGGCATTCCTTTTCCTTGGACTGGGCACTCTGAAGGCAACGGGTTTCTCACTGGTGGAAGACCCTCAGGCCAAAGAGACCCTCTCGAGTTTCTTCAAATATTTCAATGAGCCAAATTTCTGGAATTCATTCTTCTTCCTCTTCATGGGCACACTGCTCACGCTTTGTTTGCAGTCGTCGGCAGCCATTATGGCCATCACCATGATACTCTGCTCTACAGGTTTGCTGCATATCGACCAGGGTATCATGCTCGTGCTGGGTGAGAACATCGGCACCACCATCACGGCCAACATTGTGGCACAGGGAGCCAACACGTCGGCACGTCGGGCGGCCTTTGCACACTTGAGCATCAATATATTGGGTGTCACTTGGGCATTGATTTTGCTACAGCCGTTTGTCAATTTGGTGTGTGGCATTGTGGGTTTTGACCGCTCAATGGAGACCGGTGACCCAGGCTATGCCTCCAATCTGACCAAGATGGCCGTGGTGCTGGCCACTTTCCACACCTTGTTTAATGTCGCCAACACTTTCCTGCTCATCTGGTTTATTCCTCATATTGAGCGTTTTATCTGCTGGGCAATCAAATCGAAGAATGTGGACGAGGAAGAGGATTTCCGCCTGCACTTTATAACTTCGGGCCTGATGAAAACCCCAGAGTTGTCGGTGCTGGAGGCTCACAAGGAAATCGGCTCGTTTGCCGAGCGTATGCAGCGAATGTTTGGCATGGTGCGCGAATTGCTCATCGAGAAAGACGAGCAGAAGTTCAACAAACTGTTCGCGCGTATAGAAAAGTACGAGGGTATTTCCGACAGTATGGAGATGGAGATAGCCAAATATCTTGACCAAGTGTCGTCGGCTCATCTGAGCGACGAGACCAAGTTAAAAATCCGTGCGATGCTCCGCGAAATCTCGGAGTTGGAGAGTATCGGTGACTCTTGTTACAATATGGCTCGCACCATCAACCGCAAGGTACAAGGTAAGAGCGATCATTTCAATGAGAGTCAATATGAGCATCTCCATCAGATGATGGAACTCACCAACACCGCGCTCAGCCAGATGAACATCCTGATGTCGGGGCGTAAGGAGTCGTTCAATGTGAACCGCTCATTCAACATCGAGAATGAAATCAATAATTACCGCAATCAACTCAAAAGCCAGAACATCAACGATGTGAACGACCATAAATACACCTATGCCGTGGGCACCATCTACATGGATATCATCAGCGAGTGTGAGAAACTGGCCGACTATGTGGTCAACGTGGTGGAGGCCCGAATGGGAACCCGCAAGAAATTTTCGTGAAAAGAAAAAGGCAACCATGGTTGCCTTTTTTAGTGGTGAGAGGTGAGTAGTGAGAGGTGAGAGGTGAGTGGTGAGAGCTCTCATTAGATATTGATTCCGAGGATTTTATAGAGTTCTTTCATTCCCTCAGATGCGCCTTTCTTGATGTGAGTCACGCGGTCGTAGTAACCAGTGGTGACATCGCCTGGGTCGATGAGGTAGATAGGTGTGCCGGCCGGAGCATAATGTAGCAGTCCGGCTGCAGGATATACCACCAGCGAGGTGCCTATCACCACGAAAATGTCGGCAGTCATGGCTTCTCTGGCCGCAGGCTCAATCATGGGCACGGCCTCGTTGAAGAAGACGATGTGCGGTCTGAGCAGCGACCCGTCGCCAGCCTTTGTGCCCACTGGCACTTCGGGATTATCCTCGGTGAGTGTCTGGATGTAGCGGGGGTCGTAAGGGTCGATGCTGGAGCACACCTTCATGAGTTCACCATGCAGGTGGATGATTTTTTTTGTGCCGGCCACTTCATGCAGATTATCTACATTCTGAGTGATGACCATCACGTCGTAGTAGTCTTGCAGCCGAGCCACCAGTCGATGTCCCTCATTGGGCTGCACACCGAAGTTTTTCTTCCGAAGCATATTGTAGAACTCGGTCACGTAGGCAGGGTCGCGGAGCCAGCCCTCATGTGTGGCCACTTTCTGTACGGGATAGTTTTCCCATAATCCGTCGGCATCGCGGAAAGTTTTCAGTCCACTTTCCACAGACATGCCAGCACCAGTTAAAACAACGATTTTTTTCATAATGATTGATTCTAGAGGATTTTAGAGGATTCTAGAGGATAATAGAGGATTTTAGAGGATATTATAGGATTTTAGAGGATTTAGAGGATTTGGAGGATTTTGTGAAATCCCTTAACAAAGTACAAAAATAGTGATTTTTCTGTGAATATCGTTATTTTTCACATATTTATTTGTAACTTTGCCGAGATTTTCTAGAAAGCATATTTTTTATACAGATTTTTATGACCAAAGATGTGAGTTACGCCCTGGGTTTAGGTATAGGGCACCAATTGTCACAGATGGATGCCAAGGATCTTAGCATAGCCGATTTTGCCGCAGCAATTGAGGATGTGCTGAAGGGCAAGCCATTACGTATGTCGAATCGTGACGCTCAGCGAGTAGTTGAGGAATTTTTCAAGGCCAAGGAGCAAGACAAATTGGCAGAGCAGGCCGCCAAGGGCAAGATTGCCAAGGAGGCAGGAGAGAAATATTTGGAGAAGAATGCAAAGGAAGAAGGCGTTGTAACGCTTCCAAGCGGTCTTCAGTACAAAGTGCTTCGTGAGGGCAATGGCCGCAAGCCAAAGGCCACCGACCAGGTGGTGTGCCATTATGAGGGCTTTTTAGTGGATGGCACTGTTTTCGACAGCAGTTTCCAGCGCGGTGAACCCGCCACCTTCCCTCTCAATCAGGTGATTACAGGATGGACCGAGGGTTTGCAGTTGATGCAAGAGGGTGCCAAGTATCGTTTCTACATACCCTATCGTCTGGGATATGGCGAGGGTGGTGCCGGCACACTGATTCCGCCCTACTCAGCCCTTATCTTCGATGTGGAACTGATAGAAGTGAAGTAAGATTTGAGTGAATCAAAAAAAAGAATACAATCAACAAATTTTTTTAACAAAGAAATGAAGAAATCAATATTTTTTGCTGCTGTTGCAGCAGTGGCTATGGCCGCAACATCCTGTAACGGTGGTTACAAGGCCAATCTTAGTACCGACATCGACACCTTGAGTTATGAAATCGGTGTGATGAATGGCAGTCAGTTGGTGCAGTATGTCCAGATGCAGGGAGTTGACTCCACAGAAATTGGTGACCTGCTGGATGGTATCCGCGACGGTCTGAAGATGGCTGGCGACAAAAAGAAGGAAGCCTATTTCCTGGGTATGCAGATGGGTATGCAGACATCCAAGGGTGTCAACCAAAGTATCTTTAATGGTGATTCCATCTATAAACTCTCTGACAAAAACTTCCTGGCTGGTGTAAAGGACGGAATCGACAAGAATTTCAAAGTTTTCAATCCTGAGAAGGACGCCCAGTCTGTCGACCCACTGGTGAGCAGGGTTCGCAACCGCATCCTCTCCGAGAGATACGGTGAAGTGAAGGCCGCCAGCGAGAAATTCATGGCAGACAATGCCAAGAAATCTGGCGTGAAGAAACTTCCCTCGGGAGTTCAGTACAAGGTCATCAAGGAGGGTGAGGGCAAATTGCCAACCGATACCACCACCATCACATTGCACTATGAGGGTAAGTTCACCGACGGTAAGGTGTTCGACAGCAGCAAGAAAAACGGTCAGCCTGTCACCATCACCCTTAAGAACCAATTCATCCCCGGCTTCATGGACGCTTTGCGCAATATGCCCGAGGGTTCTACCTGGGAGGTCTATCTTCCCTACGACAAGGCATACGGAGAGAATGGTACACCCGACGGCAAAATCAAGCCCTATTCTGCTCTGATTTTCACCATCGAGGTGCTGAAATTCGGCAAATAATCGACAATGAAAAAAATCATTATGCTGGCGCTTGTCATTTTGGCGGGCGCCTCTTTCTGCCCGGCCAGTGCTGATGGCAAGAAAAAGAAGAAGAAAAAGGATAAGACCACTGTTGTGGAGCAGCCCACCGTGGAGCCCGTGCAGTTGGTGAGTGATATCGACTCGGTGAGTTACGCCGTAGGTTTGGTGAATGGCGGGTCGTTGGTGCCCTACTTAGGCAATATGGGTGTTGACACTGCTTACATCGCCGATGTGAAGCGTGGGTTTATCGACGCATCCCGTGTGGATGCCAACAGTCGTGAGGCCGCTTATTATGTTGGTGCGAAACTATTCCTGGATTTGGCCAATCAAATGAATAAAGGCATTTTCATGGGCGACTCTGTCTATCAGGTCTCCAGGCCTCATTTGCTGGCTGGTATAGTCGACGGAATGGACAACAACCACAGTCTGATGGACCCCACCGTCATGCAGCCTAAGATTGACGGGATGGTGAAACGTATGCGTGAGAAGGCCAGTGAGCACAAATATGCCGGTATCAAAGAGGCCGGCAAGAACTTCCTGGCTGAGAACTCCACCAAGGAGGGTGTTGTGACCCTGCCCAGTGGCCTCCAGTACAAAGTGCTGCGTGAGGGCACGGGTACCGTGGCCGGACAGAACGACATGGTAACGGTCAACTACGAGGGACGTTTGCTCGATGGTACTGTCTTCGACAGTTCCTATGAGCGCGGCGAGCCCGCCAAGTTCCGCCCCACACAGGTCATCAAGGGTTGGACAGAAGCCCTTACCCTCATGCCCGAGGGCAGTATGTGGGAACTGTACATCCCCGAGAATCTGGCCTACGGCGACCGTGAGGCCGGCAAAATCCCACCCTATTCCACTCTTATATTTAAGGTGGAAGTCATCAAGGTGGGAGAGGATGCCCCCAAGAAATAAACAGACAATCCCCCTCGCTGAGGGGGATTTCTTTTTGGCGGGGGGAGTGATGGGAGTAGTGGGAGTAATGGGAGTAATGGGAGTGATGGGAGTGATGGGAGTGATGGGAGTGATGGGAGTAATGGGACTTATAGGACTTATAAGACTTATAGGACTTATAGGACTTATAAGACTTATAAGACTTATAGGCCCCATAAGCCCTATAGACCCCCAAAAAAAGAAAAAATAAGCGCAAAAAGTTGTCTATTTCACATAAAATGCCTATTTTTGCTTTCAAAATGTCAACACAGAGAAATAATAGATAGACCTACAAAAAAATAATTGAAATGGCATTGGAAAAAATAGACAATCTTGACAAAAAAATCATGGGTATTTTGTCGAAGAACGCCCGTATTCCTTTCAAAGATGTGGCTGCGGAGTGCAATGTATCGCGTGCCGCCGTGCATCAGCGTGTACAACATCTGATAGAGAATGGCATCATCACGGGCAGTGGCTTCGATGTCAACCCCAAGAGTCTGGGTTACTCCACCTGCACCTATGTGGGCATCACGCTTGAGCGTGGCAGTATGTACCGTAAAGTGTGCGAGCGCCTGCTTCACATACCCGAAATCGTGGAGTGTCACTTCACAACTGGCCCCTACACGATGCTGGTGAAACTCTATGCCCGCGACAACGAGCAACTGATGCAGTTGCTCAACGACCAATTGCAGAGCATTCCAGGCGTGGTAGCCACAGAGACCCTTATCTCACTCGAACAAAGCATCAAGCGTGAAATTCCAGTGAGAATCGATGATATCACCACAGAATAAGCAGTAAACGATGAGTTATTTCGACCTCAAGTCATATCTCGACGACATCTATGCCTCCTATCCAGAGGCCAAGCGTCGCCCTATTATAGGCATCACCTCGAATTTCAACGACGGTGAGGCTACTCTGGCACGTGTCTATTACCAGCAGGTGGTGGATGCCGGTGGCACGCCGGTGCTGATGCCTCCTGTGGCCGACAAGGATGTGATTATCAACACCCTCGACGCCATCGACGGCCTGCTGCTCACTGGCGGTGCCGATTTCAATCCCTTGTGGACAGGCGAGGAGCCGTCGCCGGCATTGCGTCGCATCAATGCCACCCGCGACCTGCCTGAGTTGCTCACCATCCGCCTGGCCTACAACCGCCAGATTCCCATTCTGGGCATCTGCCGTGGTGTCCAGGCGCTGGCCACCGCCCTCGACGGCAAGGTGATGCAGGACATCACGACCGGCATGGCGGCTGAGCCTGAGCCCGCCTCCGAGCCCGCCGACAAGAAAAAATCAAAGCGCAATGCCCCTGAGGCCCCAGTGTCGAGGCCTCCCCTCATCAAGCATGCCCAGGATGGCGACCGCAATCTGCTCACCCATAGTGTCAGTGTGGAGAAAGACAGCATCCTCTTCCGCATCTACAAGTCGGAGAAGTTGTATGTCAACTCGTTCCATCATCAGGCAGTGGCCGATGCGGGAAAGAGGTTTCGTGTCACCGCAGTGGCCCCCGACGGGGTCATCGAAGCCATCGAGAGCAGTGAGTTCAAGCCCATTTTAGGTGTGCAGTGGCATCCTGAGTGCATGGAGCGAGAGGGTCTGCCCCTGTTTGCCTGGCTGGTAGCCCAGGCCGGCAATTTCCATCTGGCCAAGTCGCTGCATGAGCGCGTGCTCACCCTCGACACCCATTGCGACACACCGATGTTCTTCCATCAGGATATCAAATTCGACCAGCGCGACCCCCGCATCCTCGTAGATTTACACAAGATGAGCGAGGGGCGCCAGGACGCTGTGATTATGGCTGCCTATCTGCCACAGCCCAAGATGGGCGAGTCGTTCTCCTCGAAAGTGGCTTTCGACGTGTCGACTCCGATGGAATATGCCGATTTCATCTTCGACAAGATAGAGGCTATCGTGCGCAGCAACCGCAAGTATATCAGCATTGCCCGTACGCCGGCCGACCTCTACGAGGACAAGCGCAAGAACCGCAAGTCGGTGATGTTTGCCATCGAGAACGGTATTGCCCTCAACCACGATGTCGCCAACGTGAAGCATTTTGCGCAGCGCGGTGTGGTCTATATGACACTCTGCCACAATGGCGACAACGATATCTGCGACAGTGCCAAAGGTTGCGACACCAATAATGGTGTGAGCAAATTTGGCGAGAAAGTCATCCGTGAGATGAACCGCCAGGGCATTATGGTGGACCTGAGCCATGCCAACGAGCATAGTTTCTACGACGCGCTGGAAATCAGCAAGACGCCTATCGTGTGCAGCCACAGCAGTTGTCGTGCCCTTTGCGACGTTCCCCGTAACCTGACCGACGACCAGTTGCGTGCACTGGCACAAAAGGGAGGTGTCGCTCAGATTACCCTCTATCCCGGATTCCTCCGCACCGATGGTGAGGCCACTATCCGCGATGTCATCGAGCACCTGAACCACGCCGTGAAAATCATGGGTGTGGACCATGTGGGTCTGGGCACCGACTTCGACGGCGACGGTGGCGTGCGCGGCCTTTCCAACTCCTCGGAACTCATCAATTTCACGCTGACACTCCTCAAGAACAAATACACAGAGCGCGACATCCAGAAAATCTGGGGTGGCAACTGGCTCCGCGTCATGGCCCAGGTGCAGAGCGTGCTCAACTAAATCCTCCAGAAACAGTAAAAGACACACTCTTTAGAATCCCCTGGCAAAATGAAAATAAAGACCTTTCAGATAATGTTGGTGGCTCTTTTAGGCTATACGACATTGACAGCATCCTCGTGTGCGAAGAAAAACAACAATATCGTTTTGGAAAATAATACAATAACAGTGGCTCCCGTCGGTCCGGAATTTGTGGCGGATTCCGCCATGGCATATTGTTCCGCTCAATGTGAGTTTGGCCCCCGCACCATGAACAGTGATGCTCACGACAGGTGTGGAAAGTGGATTGCGGCTCAATTCGAGCGCCTGGGCTGTGAGGTGGAGAGACAGGACGCATCGCTGACAGGCTACGATGGTACGATGCTCCGATCCACCAACATCATCGCGCGGCACAATCCCAAGGCTGAAAAGAGAATGCTGCTGTGTGCCCACTGGGACAGCCGGCCCTGGGCCGACAATGACCCCGACGAGGCCAACTGGCGCAAACCCGTGATGGCCGCCAACGACGGTGCCAGCGGAGTGGCCGTGATGCTCGAGGTGGCTCGTCTGCTGAAAGAGGCCGACACGCTGAACGTGGGTGTGGATTTTGTGTGTTTCGATGCAGAGGATTGGGGCGTTCCGCAGTGGTCCAACCGCAACGACCCCGACTCGTGGGCACTGGGCTCGCAGTATTGGTCGACCCACTATGAGTTCAAGGGCGCCAAACCCAGGTTTGGCATCTTGCTGGACATGGTAGGAGGCCAGGGGGCTACATTCTATCAAGAGGGAATGTCGACAAAGTATGCCCCCGGTGTGGTGGAGAATGTGTGGACAGCGGCCCATCAGGCAGGCTACAGCCAATATTTCCCATTCTCGCCAGGAGGTTCTATCACCGACGACCATATTCCCGTGAATGAGAATGCAGGTATCCCTACTATCGACATCATAGCATACTATCCCGACTGCAAGGAGAGTTCATTTGGTCCCACATGGCACACCGTCTCCGATGATATGCAGCACATCGACCCCAATACGCTCAAGGCTGTGGGCCAAACCATTATTCAAGTGATTTTTACTTCTCACAACTGACCCGCCTCCACCAAGCGCACCACACGCTCTGTGAGGCGGTCGGTGCCTTCGGGGTCGTATTGTTTTTTCAGGCTGGCGCCGAAAGCCCAGGCAAATGCCTGCCAGAATCCGGCGCGGATAGGCCCCATGAAGGCATTCACCAATTCAAAAGAGGTGGAGTTGCACTCGCGGTTCACCAGTTTGATGAGCAGTTTGCCTTGTGAGTAGGTGAGTTTCTTCATGCGTGGCTTGTATTTTTCATAAATGTCTTTCTCGACCCGCTTCATGTGCTCGTCGCGCGATTTCTTGTCGGGCAGGGTCTGAAGGTACTCGTAGGTTTCGATGATGATTTTATTGGCTTCCTTTGCAATCGGCAGCACTTTCTTCACATTATACACCAGCCGGTTGTAAGCCCTGCGCTGTTTGTCGCTTTTCATATCCAAGGTAGGATAGACATATACCTTGCTCATTTCCATAAAGAGCGCAGTGTCGCCATCCAAAATGGTTTTGGCCACTTTGACGGTGGGCGTCATAGTGGGATTCTCCATGTCCACCTCGCGGTCTTCGGGGTTGACGTGGGGGCTGTTGTTCTGGGCCATCGCGGCAGTAGCCACCCAGCACAATGACATCAGAATAAGTATCTTTGTTCGCATGCGCTGCAAAGATAGCATAAAAAATGATGAGTCATCAAGTTTTAAATATTTTTTAGTTTTTTAGTCACGGAGTTAGGTTGATTACACTTCCCTTCCTGCCGAAAAGACAGCATCAATTGCAAACTCCGTTTTGCAAATAAGTTGGTGTGTGGGAAGAAAGCGTAAAAAAAAACTGAAAAAATATTTCACTTGTTGATTTTTAAGTACAATCTTTTGTCATTCTGCTGATTTTTGTTACCTTTGCGGTCGCATTAGATAGAGATTAAGTCAGTTATAATTAAATATTTACAAAATGGCAAAGTTTGATAAGTCAGTTTTAAAAAAGTACGGTATTCAAGGTACTACAGAAGTGATTTACAACCCTTCCTATGAGCTTCTTTTCGAAGAGGAGATGAAGAAAGACCTCACCGGTTATGACAAGGGTCAGTTGACAGAGCTGGGCGCCGTCAATGTGATGACGGGTGTTTATACCGGTCGCTCGCCTAAGGACAAGTTTATCGTTGTCGATGAGAATTCCAAGGACACTGTATGGTGGACCAGCGAGGAATACAAGAACGACAATCATCCCGCCAGCATCGAGACATGGAATGCTGTGCTGGATTTGGCCAAAGAAGAACTTTCCAACAAGAAACTTTATGTGGTGGACGGTTTCTGCGGTGCCAACAAAGACACCCGCATGAAGGTTCGCTTCATCATGGAAGTGGCCTGGCAGGCACACTTCGTGACCAATATGTTCATCCGCCCCATCAATGAGGAGGAACTGGACCAGGAGCCCGACTTCGTGGTGTTCAATGCCTCGAAAGCCAAGGTGAAGAATTACAAGGAACTGGGTCTGAACTCAGAGACCGCCGTTGTGTTCAACGTCACCAGCCGTGAGCAGGTGATTATCAACACTTGGTATGGTGGTGAGATGAAGAAGGGTCTCTTCTCGATGATGAACTACTATCTGCCTCTGAAGGGTATCGCCGCTATGCACTGCTCCGCCAATACCGATATGAACGGTGAGAACACCGCTATCTTCTTCGGTCTCTCCGGCACCGGCAAGACCACTCTCTCCACCGACCCGAAGCGTCTGCTCATAGGTGACGACGAGCACGGCTGGGACGACAATGGTGTGTTCAACTTCGAGGGCGGCTGCTATGCCAAGGTGATCAACCTGGACAAGGAGAGCGAGCCCGACATCTACAACGCCATCCGCCGCAACGCTCTTCTGGAGAACGTGACAGTGGACGCAGAGGGCAAGATTGACTTCGCCGACAAGAGCGTCACCGAGAACACCCGCGTGAGCTATCCTATCGAGCATATCGAGAAGATTGTGAAGAATGTGAGCCCCATCAGTGCTGGTCCCGCCGCCAAGCAGGTGATTTTCCTCTCTGCCGACGCATTCGGTGTGCTGCCTCCAGTGAGCATTCTCACTCCCGAGCAGACCAAGTATTACTTCCTCTCTGGCTTCACCGCCAAGTTGGCTGGTACAGAGCGTGGTATCACCGAGCCTACTCCCACCTTCTCGGCTTGCTTCGGCCAGGCATTCCTGGAGTTGCATCCCACGAAGTATGCAGAGGAGCTCGTGAAGAGAATGGAAGCCAATGGCGCCAAGGCTTATCTGGTGAACACAGGTTGGAATGGCACCGGCAAGCGTATCTCCATCAAGGACACACGTGGCATCATCGACGCTATCCTCGACGGCAGCATCAACACTGCTCCCACCAAGAAGATTCCTTACTTCGACTTCGAGGTTCCCACAGAACTCCACGGTGTGGACACCAATATCCTTGACCCACGCGACACCTACGCCGATCCCGCTGTTTGGGATGAGAAGGCAAAAGACCTCGCCGGACGCTTCATCAAGAACTTTGTGAAGTATGAGGGCAATGAGGCTGGCAAGGCACTCGTGGCAGCAGGTCCGAAACTCTAATCCAATATCCATAACTATAAGTGCGGCCCCGGTGATTTTTTTCATCGGGGCCGCATTGTGAATATACCCCATTTGATATAGGTCAAAAAAGTGGGTAAAAATGGAAAAAAGATGCAAAAATGCTTGTGTGTGCGCAAACAATCCACTAATTTTGCATCGTGTTCGTGAGAATGCTTTTTTCATTAGGTTAGTAGTTTGATAGATTTAAGGTAAAGATTATGTTATTAGATTTAGAGACAACAATGATGTTGGTCCTGGTCGCAGTTGCGACTGTACTAAGTATTATTGCTTTGGTGAAGACCAATATCCGATGATTGTTTTCAGGAGGCCGGTATGAGTGATTCATGTCGTCCTCTTTTTTTATTATGCCTCTGGGCGTTTTTTAATCCCCGAATAAACAAAAAAACTCTTAAAAAACGCCGTGAAATCAATAAATTACATAATAAAACGCCGAAAACACGTTTTATTTGCGGATTTCTGCTTAAATTTGCAGTCAATTTCGTGAAGTAAGGTGTGCGTTTCTGCTTTTGTGACAGGTTCACATGGCGGTGGGCGTATGCTTTTCGTATTGATTTTACAATAAACAACGACTGATGACAAGGAATATAAACCCTCTCGTTCTGGCACGTGTTGCCCTTCTGCTGGTCACCGTGTTGATATTCTCTTCCTGTCTTAAAGACGATGACGATGAAGTGGTGTACCCTGGCGACGCTGCCATTATCGCCTTTTCGCTGAGCGATTTCAAGTGCTATCATACCACAAAGAGTTCCACTGGTGCAGACAGCACTTACGCCACCACGGTCACGGGCAGCACCTATAAATTCTATATCGACCAGGTGAACCGTGTGATCTACAACGCCGACTCCCTGCCTTATGGCACCAAGGTGTCGAATCTGCTGTGCAATGTGAGCAGCAAGAATTCCAGTACGGTAGTCATCAAGAGCATGACCAGTGACTCGTTGCGTTATTATAGCAGCAGCGACTCTATCGATTTCACTGCTCCCCGCCAGTTCTCCGCCTATTCGCTCGACGGCACTACCCATGTGGATTATACTGTCACGGTGAATGTGCACAAGGAAGAGGCCGACTCCTTCAAATGGAGCCGCCTGCCCAGCACAGAAGCCTTCTCCCAGGCTCAGGCTATGCGGATGGTCAGTTTCAATGACCGTATGTATGTCATGGTATCCAACGGCGCGCAATCTACTCTCTACCATTGCGGTCAGGGAGGCAACGAGGAGTGGGAGATTGCCAACCATGTTCTCAGCACGCCTTTCCCAGCGACGGCCACCGACAACTTTGTGGCCACCGATGAGGCAATGTATTTCCTGGCCGACGGAGTTTTGCTGAAATCCACCGATGCCAACGGATGGACAATCGTCTCGCAGCCTCAGGTCAGACAGTTGGTGGCAGCCGATGCCTGTACCCTTTACGCCCTGGGAAATGACGGGCAGTTGCTCTCTTCGAGAGACGATGGTCGTACATGGACGGCAGAGACACTCGACAGCGACCCGTCGTTGCTGCCAGCCGAGCATATTTCCTACTGTCGCGTGCCATCAAGAGTCAACGACTCCACTGAGACCGTTGTGCTCGTTGGCAGTCGCCGTGTGGCGGACTATTACGGCGACACCTACTCAGTGGTATGGGACAAGGTGTCGGAGCATGCCCGGCAAAGCCATCAGAACGCGTGGATGTACGTCAGTCTGAACGACCTTCCCGCTTACGCCCTGCCACGTCTTTCCGGTCTTACCATCACCGCATTCAATGGTGGAGTAGTGGCCATGGGAGGTCCTGGTGTGGGTGCATGTAGCACAGAGGGCTTCGCACGCTTCTACAACAGTACCGACGGGGGTGTTTATTGGCTCAGCAACAGCAATATACCCATGCCCAGTGGTTTTGCCGCCAACGGTGCATTCGCCATGGCGACCGACGGCAACCAATGTCTGTGGCTGGTTTGTGGCGGCAGTGGTCAGGTGTGGCGTGGACGCCAGCCAGGCAGCGACTGGTCCAAGAACCAGACCATCTTCACCGAGTGAGAACCAAAACCACTGTATATGAAAAAGGTGCTGTGCGTCATCATGCTGCTGCTGTCCGTCGTTATGCTGCGGGCGCAGGATGATGTGGAGTACAGGATGGAAATCGGTGGAAGCCTGGGACTCATGTCCTATCAGGGCGACTACAACGGCAGCATCCTCCACGACTTGCAGCCGACAGCATCGGTGCTCCTGAGGCGAGTCATCAATCCCTACCACGGATTCAAACTCAATCTGGGTGTGGGAAAACTAAAAGGGACATCGGCCGATGTGGAAACCTATTATCCGGGCACGGCCGAGACACCTTATACATTCAGCAACACATTGGTGGACCTATGTGCCACCTATGAGTATAATTTCTGGCCATACGGCACAGGCCGTGACTATCGGGGAGCCAAGCGTCTCACACCATTTGTCTTTGGTGGACTGGGCACCACGTTTGTGAAAACCGCCGACAAAAATGTGTTCACAGCCTGTCTGCCCTTAGGACTGGGTGTGAAATACAAGATAGGCGACCGTATGAACCTCGGTGTGGAGTGGGCTATCAACTTCTCGTTGAGTGACAAACTCGACGGCAGCGCCGACCCCTATGGCATCAAGAGCAGCGGTATTTTCAAGAACACCGACAGTTACTCTGCTCTCCGTGTGACGCTCACCTATAGTTTCATGGCCAAATGTAGAACTTGTCATAACGAAGATGAATAAACTGGATATGAACCGCATTCCCCAACACATCGCCATCATCATGGATGGCAATGGGCGTTGGGCGCTGGAGCAGGGGAAACCCCGCAGTTTCGGCCATCAGGCCGGTGTGGATGCCGTGAGGCGCATCACTTCGGAATGCACCCGGCTCGGTGTGAAGTATCTTACCCTCTACACTTTCTCTACCGAGAACTGGAACCGGCCTGTCGATGAGATAGCCTCGCTGATGAGCCTGGTGCTCTCGTCGCTGGAGGATGAGATTTTCATGAAGAACAACGTTCGCTTCCGTGTGATTGGTGAGATGGAGCGCCTGCCAAAGGACGTGCGTGACAAATTGCAGGAAACCATGGACCATACTGCCGGAAACACGACCATGCAGATGGTGGTGGCGCTCAGTTATTCGTCGAGATGGGAAATCACCCGTGCCGCCCGCATGATAGCCGAGGAGGTGAGAGATGGACGGTTGAAGGCCGACGACATCGACGAGGCACTTATATCCAGCCGTCTCACCACCAATTTCATGCCCGACCCGGAACTGCTCATCCGCACAGGGGCAGAGGTGAGGATTTCCAACTACCTGCTTTGGCAAATCGCCTATTCCGAACTCTATTTCTGCGACACCTACTGGCCCGACTTCATGGAGGAAGACCTTCACAAAGCCATCGCCGAGTACCAGAGCAGGCAAAGACGTTTCGGAAAGACCGAGGCTCAAGTGGAAGAGGAGGACTGAGCCAGAAAGCGAATTGAAAAGGAACATGTTCAACATTCAAATCCAAAGAATGAACGCGATAAGAAAAACGCTCACCTTGCTGGCACTTCTGGTCACAGGCCTGAGCGTCAATGCACAGGAGAAGATAGTCAATCCCGACATCACATACGCCGGTACCCCCAGGGAACTGACCATTGGGGGCATAGCCGTTTCGCCAATCGACGGATACGAGGACTTCGTGCTAATCGGAGTCTCGGGACTTTCCGTGGGACAGGAAATAGCACTCCCGGGCAACGAGATTACCGAGGCCGTGAAGCGTTACTGGCGCCATGGACTTTTCTCCCGGGTGGCCATATCGGCCGACTCCATCGTGGGCGACAAAGTGTATCTGTATATCGACATCAGTGCGCGGCCACGTGTGTCGACCATCAACTATATCGGCCTCAAGAAGTCGGAGCGCGAGGACATGGAGGCCAAACTCGGCATCATCAAAGGCGGTCAGGTGACCCCCAATATCATCGACCGTGCCAAGATCCTGGCCAAGAAATACTTCGACGACAAAGGCTACAAGAATGCTGAAATCACGATTACCCAGCGCGACGATGTGGCCAACAAAAACCAGGTCATCCTCGACGTGGAGGTGGACAAGAAAGAGAAGATGAAGGTGCATGAGATTATCATCGAAGGCAACGACCAACTCAACGACAAGAAGATCAAGGGTAAACTCTTCACCAAGGGAGCCTTCTCCAAGACCCATGAGGCCGGCAAGTTCTCCACCTTCTTGAAATCCAAGAAATTCACCCCTGAGCGCTGGAAAGAGGACAAGCAAAACCTGATAGAGAAGTACAATGAGCACGGCTACCGCGACGCCACCATTATCGAGGACAGTGTGTGGAACTACGACGACAAGCATGTCAATATATATATTAAGGTGGACGAGGGTCGCAAGTATTACATCAGGAATATCACCTGGGTGGGCAACACTGTTTTTCCCACCGACCATCTGAGCCGTGTGCTCGGTATGGAAAAGGGTGATGTCTATAACCAGAAACTGATGGACAAGCGCCTCAACAAGGACGACGACGCCGTGGGCAACAATTACTGGAACAGTGGTTACCTGTTCTACAATCTGCAGCCTACAGAGGTGAACATCGTGGGCGACTCCATCGACCTGGAGATGCGTATCACCGAGGGTCAGCAGGCACATATCAACCATGTGCGTATCAATGGCAACACCCGTCTCTATGAGAATGTGGTGAGGCGCGAACTCCGCACCAAGCCCGGCGACCTGTTCTCAAAGGACGCCCTGGAGCGCTCGGCACGTGAGTTGGCTTCGATGGGACACTTCGACCCAGAGAAGGTGAACCCCGACGTGAAACCCAACTATGAGGATGGCTCCGTGGACATCAACTGGAACCTCGAGCAGAAATCGAACGACCAGATAGAGTTCTCGCTCGGATGGGGACAGACAGGTGTCATCGGCCGCGTGGGACTGAAACTCACCAACTTCTCGATGCGAAACCTGTTCAACAAGAACAAGGAACACCGCGGCATCATGCCTATCGGTGATGGTGAGACGCTGTCGCTGGGCGCACAGACCAACGGTACCTACTACCAGTCGTACAACCTGTCGTACTCCACCGACTGGTTTGGCAGCAAGCGACCCATACAGTTCAGCGTGGGAGTCTATTACTCCAAGCAGACCGACATCAGCAGTTCGTACTACAACACCGCCTACCGCTACAACTATTACAACTATCTCTCTGGCGGATATGGCAGCAGTTACTACAACAACTATGAGAGTTATTACGACCCCGACAAGTATGTGAAACTGCTGGGAGCCTCGCTGGGATGGGGCAAGCGCCTGCGCTGGCCCGACGACTACTTCACACTCTCGGTGTCGCTGGCCTACACGCGGTATATGCTGAAAAACTGGAGTTACTTCCTCATCACCAACGGAACATCCAACAACCTGAATTTCAACATCTCACTCAACCGCATTTCCACCGACAACCAACTCTTCCCACGCCGTGGTTCGGAATTCTCGGCATCGCTCTCCATCACACCACCATGGTCGAGCTGGGAGAAAAAGGACTTCAAGAACCTGGCCACCGACTACCGTTCGGCCACATACGTGGAGGAGCAGCAGGAGAAATACCGCTGGGTGGAGTATCACAAGTGGAAATTCCGTTCGAAGACCTATACCGCCCTCACCGGCGGCACCAAGTGCCTGGTGCTGATGACCCGCGTGGAACTTGGCTTGCTCGGTTACTACAACAAGTATAAGAAATCGCCCTTCGAGACCTACTACATGGGTGGTGACGGCATGAGTGGCTATTCCACTGGCTATGCCGAGGAAACCATCGGACTGCGTGGTTACGAGAACGGCTCGCTCACACCTTCGGGATACCCAGGCTATGCCTACGACCGTCTCTCGGTGGAACTGAGATATCCGTTCCTGCTGGGTAACACCACTATCTACGGACTTGGATTCCTTGAGGCTGGTAACGCTTGGAATGACCCCAAGAAGTTCAACCCATTCGAGATGAAACGCTCTGCCGGAGCAGGTGTGAGAATCTTCCTGCCAATGGTGGGACTCATGGGTATCGACTGGGCATACGGATTCGACACAGTGATTGGTGGAAAGAAGGGAGGCTCCAATTTCCACTTCGTGCTGGGCCAGGAATTCTAAATCATAGGAACCAAATACATCTGGAAGAATTATCATTTTCAGCAACCCCATAGAACCTTTAAAAATACAAAGATGAAAAAAATAATGATGATGGGCCTGATGGTGCTGGTGGCACTGACGGCCAGTGCGCAAAAATTCGCACTGATTGATATGGACTACATCCTGAAGAATATCCCCGCCTACGAGCGCGCCAATGAGCAACTCAACCAGGTGTCGAAGAAATGGCAGGCAGAGGTGGAGGCTCTCAATACCGAGGCAGCCACGATGTACAAGAACTATCAGAACGAGGTGGTGTTTCTCTCTGAGGAGCAAAAGAAGAAGCGCCAAGAGGATATCATGAACAAGGAGAAAGAGGCCAGCGAACTGCGTAAGAAGTATTTTGGCCCAGAAGGCGAGTTGTTCAAGAAGCGTGAGAGTCTGATGGGACCTATTCAGGAAGAGATATACAACGCGGTGAAGGATATTTCCGAATTGCGTGGCTACTCGCTGGTGATGGACCGTGCACGTGAAAGCGGCATCATTTTCGGTTCCCCGAAAATAGACATCAGCAACGAAGTACTTGAGAAACTCGGCTACTCCAACTAAAGCCGTGAGTTATAACATGGAATCATCCAAACAGTAATAATAATAAGAATAGTAAGAAAATGAAAAAACTTTTTTTGATTTTGATGTTGTTCGCACCTGTGGCTATCTATGCCCAGAAATTCGGACATGTTGACACCCAGGCTATCATGTCTTCGCTTCCTGAAGTAAGCCGAGTGAATGGTGAACTTGAGGCTCTTGCCAAGCAATATGAGAACGACTTGCAGGCTTCTCAGACAGAACTTCAGCGCAAGGCAGAAGAGTATGATAAGAACAAGAGCACGATGAATGCCACCAAGCAGCAGGAGACCGAGCAGAGCCTTCAGGACATGTATGCCCGTATCCAGCAGCAATATCAGCAAAACCAGCAGGATTTGGCAAAGGCTCAGAACGACAAGATGCAGCCTATCATCGACAAGGTGCGCAAAGCCATTGACGCCGTGGGCAAGACCGGCGGTTACGTCTATATAATGGAAGCCTCGAGTGTGCTTTATATCAACGATACCATCAGCAAGGATGTGACTGCTGAGGTGAAGGCACAACTCGCCAAAATGAAATAAATTGATGTTTTCCCCTCCCATCCAGGAGGGGAAACTCTTAAGATGAGTTCCATCTATTAGGATTCTGAAATCCTTCAATTCGTTAAAGAAACCACTCTTATTATGCGTAAGAATCTTTTTATCATATTCCTTTTAACCCTCTTTCCTGTGCTGGCCTCGGCGCAGGTGAAGTTTGGCTATTTGAGTTACGAGCAGGCGCTTCGCTCACTGCCAGAGTATGCCATGACCCAGGAGAACATGGCCGATTTACGCTCCAAGTTTGATGCCGAGATGAAGCGGGTGGAAGATGATTTCAACCGCAAGTATGAGGAGTTTCTTGAAGGCCAGCGTGATTTCGCCCCCACTATTTTGCAGAAGCGCCAGACCGAGCTTCAGGAGATGCTGACCCGCAATGTGGCTTTCAAGGCCGAGTCGGAAAAATTGTTGCGGCAGGCCGAGATTGACGCCATGGCCCCCCTTCGCAAGAAGTTGCAGGCTGCCATTCAGCAGGTGGGTGCCGAGGGCGGCTACGCTTTTATTCTGAACACCGACGGCGACGCCTGCCCCTACATCGACCCCACGATGGGTGAGGATGTGAGCGAGATGGTGATAAAAGCACTGAAATGACACAACTTTCCAGTTTACCAGGCCCTATTGGCGTGTTCGACTCTGGATATGGCGGACTCACCATTCTGCACGGCATACGTCAGTTGATGCCCCAGTATGACTTTATCTATCTGGGCGACAACGCTCGTGCGCCATACGGCCCGCGCTCGTTTGATGTCGTGTATGAGTTTACACGCCAGGCCGTGACCCGTTTGTTTGAACTGGGTTGCCATCTTGTGGTTTTGGGTTGCAACACCGCGTCGGCCAAGGCCTTGCGTACCATTCAGCAGACAGATATTCCGCAAATCGATCCCAATCGTCGTGTCCTGGGTGTGATTCGTCCCACCGCCGAGGTGATAGGCCGTCTCACCCAGAGCCGCCATGTGGGAATATTGGCAACAGAGGGCACCATCAAGAGCGAGAGTTACAATCTGGAAATAGCCAAATTGTACCCCGATATCAAGGTCACGGGTGTGGCCTGTCCGTTCTGGACACTGCTGGTGGAATACAACGAGGCCGACAGTCCGGGTGCCGACTATTTTGTGAAGAAACGCATCGACCAGTTGATGATGCTTGATTCAGAGATTGACGCCGTGATTTTGGGTTGCACGCATTATCCCCTGCTGATGCCCAAAATTGTGAAATACATTCAACCGGGAGTGCGCATTGTCCCCCAGGGAGAATACGTGGCCGAGAGTCTGAGAAACTACCTGGAGCGTCATCCCGACATGGAGGCGCGGTGTACCAAAGGTGGTATGGTGCGCTATCTTACCACCGAGAATGCCACGAAATTCGAAGAGACGGCCAGTCTCTTCCTGCATGAGCAAATCACTGCCGAAAGCATATCGTTGTCGGCATTGTGAAACGAGCGTGCATGAGCCTTCAAAAGGCTCAGCACTAATCCCCCAGCAGTCTTTTGCTCATGTATCTCACGGGATACCAGACGGCTATCCACCCAACAATGATAACTGTGAAAAACACGATGACGACATCCCAGAAATGCACGCTCACCGGATAGGAATCGACTACAAACGAGCCGCTGCTGTCGCCAAGTGACACGATGCCGAATTGCTGTTGCAAAAAGCACAGCAGCAAGCCGAACAAGATGCCGATGACGGCTCCGGCCACAGCAATCATTCTTCCCTCCATCATGAAAATTCCCGAAATCTGTTTGTTGTTGGCTCCCAGGTTTCGCAGTGTCTTCACGTCTTCCCGTTTGTCGATAATCAGCATGGAGAGTGAGCCGATGATGTTGAAACTGGCCACCATCAGGATAAAAGTGAGGAGAATGTAGGCGATGAACTTCTCGATGTTCATGATTTTGAAGGTATCTGCCTGTTGCTCGTAACGGTCGTGTACGAAATATTTGTCGCCGGCGATTTTCCGTATTTCTTTTTTCGTGCTCTCAAAATTGCTCTCTGGTTTCAGGCGCAGTTCGAGTGCCGAGACCATTCCTTGCTGCTGGAATATGCTGCGTGCAAAGCCTATCGATGTGAGAATGTAGTCGCGGTCGTATTTGGCTTGTTTCATATTGAGCACTACACCGGGCGAGAGCAATGAGTCGCTCACAAACGAAGACTCCGGGTCGGTCATGTCGGGTTGCCCCTCACGCACGGGGGCATAAATGTGCAGATACCCATTCCAGAAAGCGCCCAGACCCATGTTTTCGGCCAGACGGATGCCTGGAACACCAAATTCCAGGTTGCCGGTGCGGAGTTGAAGGCCGTCGGAATTTTCCGGGTAAAGCACCTCGTTGACATGAGTGAGTTCGTCGAAATTGTCCTCCACGCCCTTGATGTGCACCACCGCCTGCCTGTCGTGGTAAACAGCCAGCGCCTGGTCTTCCAGCACCTCTGTGGCAATGTCGATTTGTGGCAGGCCCTTGATTTGGGTGAGGATAGGGTCGTCGGCTGGCGCAGTCTTGCCCTTGACAGGAGAAATCTTGAGTTGGGGGTCGAAAGAAGTGAAGAACGACGCCACCATGTCGTGAAAGCCATTGAACACGCTCAGGGCCACGACCAAAGCCATCGTGCCCACGGCCACCCCTATCACGCTGATAGCGCTGATGAGATTGATGGCGTGGGTGCTTTTTTTCGAGAAAATGTATCGCCGGGCAATAAAAAATGGAAAATTCATGGCTCCGGATGCTTATTTCTTGAGCAGTTCGTCGATGTGCTCGATATAGTCGAGTGAGTCGTCGATGAAGAATCGCAGTTCAGGTACGATTCGCAGTTGGTGACGCACGCGGGTGCCCAGTTCATACCTGATGGTTTTCACGTTGGCGTTCACGTTGGCGATGATTTCCTCGCCCTTATCCGACGGGAAGACGCTGAGGTATGCCGTGCAGACGCTCAGGTCGGGCGAAATGCGGCAGCGTGTCACGCTGACCATCACCCCGTGCATCATGCGCGTCTGTGACTGGAAAATCATGCTCAGTTCTTTCTGAATGAGCCTTGCTATACGGTTTTGTCTTGTTTCTTGCATTGAATTTATTTGGATGGTGATATTTAGATGATTCTCATCAGTGTGAGCCCGTCTCTGACGGGCAGTATGACTTTTTCGACCCTGGGGTCGCGGGCCACATAGTCGTTGAACGACTCGATGCCCTGTGTCTGTGCGTCGTGGTCGTAGGCGTGGTCTATCACGTGGCCGTCCCAGAGTGTGTTGTCGGCCAGAATGAAGCCACCCTTTCTCACCACACGCAAGGCCATCTCATAGGTGTCGAGATAGGTGCGCTTGTCGCCGTCGATAAATGCCATGTCGAAAGCGATGCCCAGACGGGGCGCCTCGGTCACGGCGTCGCCGATGATGAATGTAATCTTGTCGGCGACAGCGGAGCCCTCAATCCATGGGCGTGTGAAATCTTCCTGCTCATCGTTGATCTCAAAGGTGTAGAGGTGGCCGTCGTCGTCCAGTCCCTCGGCCATGCTGATGGCGCTGTATCCACTGAAAGTGCCCACTTCGAGGATGTTTTTCGGACGAATCATTCTTACAATCATGCGTAGCAGCCTTCCTTGTAGATGCCCGCTTGCCATCCTTCCGCGGAGCAGGTGGATGTTGGTGGCCCTGTAGAGCCGGTACAGGTAGTCGCCCTCAGGGTCGATATGCTGGAGAATATATTGCTCCAGTTGCTCGTCGGGAGTCATTTTGCCCCGTTTTTGAGAGCCTCGACAGCCAGTCGGTAGGAGTCGAGCCCGAAACCGCAGATAACCCCGACGCAAGCGCTGCTGATCATCGACTTGTGTCGGAAGGGCTCGCGCTTGTGAACGTTGGAGATATGCACCTCCACCACAGGACTTTTCAGCGACCTGATGCAGTCGTGCAAGGCCACGCTGGTGTGGGTGTATGCCCCAGCGTTGAGGATGATGCCATCGTATTCAAAGCCCACTTCCTGCATCTTGTTGATGAGTTCTCCCTCCACATTGCTCTGATAGTAGTCTATCTCGATGCCAGGATACAGGGCACGCAGGGCAGGCAGGTAGTTGTCGAACGAACTGTCGCCGTAGATTCCAGGCTCGCGCACCCCCAGCAGGTTCAGATTAGGGCCATTGATGATTTGTATCTTCATTTTCGAAAAAATATTGTACTTTTGCAATCGGATTCGGTATCGGATTGCAAAAGTAATGATTTTTATGAAAGCAGACAAGAAAAAAGCCACCAATATTGTGGATGCCTACAGGAGATATTTGAAATTGCAGCGCAATTTCTCTGTTAACACGGTGGATGCCTATCTGCGTGACTTGCAGAAACTGCTCCGTTTTCTGGAGGGGGTGTCGGTTGCGCCCGAGCAAGCCACGCTCGAGGATTTGCGACAGTTCGCCGCCAGCCTGCATGATATCGGTGTGGGGGCAAGGTCGCAAAACCGCATCTTGAGTGGGGTGAGGTCTTTTTATCGTTTCTTGCTGCTGGATGGCTTTATCGAGAACGACCCCACGGAATTGCTGGAGTCGCCTGTTATGGGCGACCATTTGCCCGAGGTGCTCAGCACGGAGGAGGTGGACCAGATGGAAGCCGCCATCGACCTGACCAAATGGGAGGGTCACCGCAACCGTGCCATCATCGAGGTGCTGTTTAGTTGTGGCCTGCGGGTGTCGGAGTTGGTCGGCTTGCGGCTGTCGCAATTATACCTTGACGAGGGTTATGTGCGTGTGGTGGGAAAGGGCGACAAGGAACGGCTGGTGCCCATTTCGCCCAAAGCCGTCTCAGAACTGGCTTTCTGGTTTGACGACCGCTGCCGCATGGATATCAAGCGGGGCGAGGAGGACTATGTGTTTCTCAACCGGCGTGGTGCCCATCTCACCCGCACCATGATTCTCATCATGATCAAGCGGCTGGCCCTGGAGGCAGGTATCACCAAGACAGTGAGTCCGCACACACTTCGTCACTCCTTTGCCACAGCGTTGCTGGAGGGAGGTGCCGACCTGCGTGCCATTCAGGCCATGCTCGGCCATGAGAGCATCAGCACCACCGAGATTTACACCCACATCGATATGACCACACTGCGCAATGAAATCCTTCATCACCATCCACGAAACATCACACACCATGAGTGGTGACGATATGAGAAGACAGAGCCTTGTCTGCAGAGGCGTTACTCCCCTCTGACAGGTATTTCCATGAGATGATGATGTTAATCTTCAGAAAAGATGTGGCTAATTCGGTATTATTTCGTAATTTTGCAGCCCAAATTCAATAATCAAGACAAATATGCCCTATTTATTTACTTCAGAATCCGTATCAGAGGGTCATCCCGACAAAGTGGCTGACCAGATTTCCGACGCCCTTTTAGACCAATTTCTCGCTTACGACGAGAATGCGCACTGTGCCATTGAAACCTTTGTCACCACAGGTCAGGTGGTGATTATGGGAGAGGTGCGTTCCGAGGCGTATATCGATTTGCAGACCATCACCCGCCGCACAGTCAACCGGATTGGCTATACCAAGTCGGAATATCAATTCGACGGAAATTCCTGTGGTGTGCTCACCTCCATCCACGAGCAGAGTGCCGACATCAACCGTGGTGTCAATCGTGCCGAGAGCGAGGAGCAGGGAGCCGGCGACCAAGGCATGATGTTTGGCTATGCCACCAATGAGACAGAGAATTACATGCCTGTTTCGCTCGACGTGGCCCACCTCATTATGCAGACGCTGGCCGAGATACGCCGTGAGGGCAAGGTGATGACCTATCTTCGTCCTGATGCCAAGAGCCAGGTGACAGTGGAATATAGCGATGACAATATCCCACAGCGCATTCACACAATCGTGGTGTCCACCCAGCACGACCCCTTCGACGAAGACGACGAGCGGATGCTCAACAAGATACGTGAAGATGTGATCAACATCCTCATTCCACGTGTGAAGTCGAAAATCCACAGTGAGAAGGTGCTTGCACTTTTTGACAGTGAGATTACCTATCATGTCAATCCCACAGGAAAGTTCGTGATTGGTGGTCCTCATGGCGATACAGGTCTGACAGGCCGCAAAATCATTGTCGACACCTACGGAGGCAAGGGTGCCCATGGCGGTGGTGCCTTCTCGGGCAAGGACCCCAGCAAGGTGGACCGTTCGGCAGCCTACGCTGCCCGCTATATAGCCAAGAACATGGTGGCAGCCGGTGTGAGCGATGAGATGCTGGTGCAGGTGAGTTATGCCATCGGTGTGGCCCGTCCGGTGAGTATCTATGTGAACACCTACGGCCGTTCGCGTGTGTCGCTTAGCGATGGTGAGATAGCCGAGCGCATCGGGAAGATGTTTGACCTGCGCCCCAAAATCATTGAGCGTACGCTTAAACTCCGTCAGCCAATGTATGTGGAGACCGCCGCATATGGTCACATGGGTCGCCGCAATGAGACAGTGGTCAAGGAATTCACCAGTTTCTATCACGAGACCAAGAAGATTGAAGTGGAACTGTTCACCTGGGAAAAACTCGACAAGGTGGACGAAATCAAGCGTGAGTTCGGACTTTAATCAGACATCATGCTTTCCACCGACTCCATACCACAGGACAGCACTACGGTGTATTTGCCCTACGTCATGTTGCCCGACTCTGCCGCTGAGACTTCATGGCAATCAAGTTGCTTGTGGACAGCCGACAGTGTGAGACCCGGCAGCAAGTCGGTGGTGGGAGTGATGGGGGCTCCACACTCATATAAGGTAGGAGCCGACAATGCTATTTCGGTGTCGGTGATGGTGATGGTGGTGGTGGCCATGCTGGCCTTGTCTGCCTCGTGGGGATTCGTCGTGCGACAGGGTCGCAATTTGTTCTACCGCGAGAACGACCGCACCACCACCGTACCTGACACAAAGAAGGAACTGAACTCACAACTCATTTTGGTCGCTTTCACGGCCTTTATTCTGGCTGTGATGTATTTTGCCTGCACCTCGGCCAATGCCTCAAAAGTGTTGAGCAATTTGGCCAACTTCAGTTTGCCTCTGTATATCATGGCTTTTGTCGGCTACTTCTTGTTTAAGGCAGCATTCTATCAATTGGTGAACTGGGTGTTTTTCGATGGTAAAGAAATTGAACAATGGAACAAGAGCCAACTGTTTCTCACGGCCATGGAGGGACTGTTGGTCTCACCAATCATCTTGTTTTATATTTATGGCAAATTGCCACTATATATTGCATTGATTTGTGTCGGTTTTGTTGTCATTTTATGTAAAATACTCACTTTTTATAAGTGTTATCTTATCTTTTTCCGACGGATTGGTGCTTTTTTGCAAATATTTTTGTACTTTTGTGCCCTTGAATTGATACCCTTGGCCATTTTGGTCGGGATATTGGAGGCATCTAATGAAAATTTGAACATAAATTTTTAGTACAAAACAATGGTTAAAAAGATACTTGTTTCGCAACCCAAGCCGACAAGCGAGAAGTCTCCCTATTATGATATAGCAAGGGAGTTTGACGTGGAATTGGTTTTCCGACCTTTCATTCGTGTAGAGGGACTCACAGCCAAAGAGTTTCGCCAGCAGAAGGTGAATATCTCTGCATATTCCGCCATTGTGTTCACATCGCGCCATGCCATTGACAATTTCTTCAAACTGGCCAAGGAGATGCGTGTGAACATTCCCGAGGACTTGAAATATTTTTGCGTGACAGAGACCATCGCCTTGTATATTCAAAAATACGTACAGTATCGTAAGCGCAAGGTGTTCTTCGGCACAACAGGCAAGATAGCCGACTTGGTGCCGCAGATGGTGAAGCATAAGACGGAAAAGTATCTTGTACCCATGAGCGATGTCCATAGCAACAGCGTGGCTGAGTTGCTCGACTCGAAGAAACTGATTCACAAGGAGTGTGTGATGTATCGCACGGTGAGCGATGACTTCACTCCCGAGGAAGTGGAGAAGTTCGACTATGACATGATGCTCTTTTTCAGTCCAGCCGGTGTTCATGCCCTGACCAAGAATTTCCCTAATTTCGAGCAGGGAGACATCAGGATAGGAACATTTGGTCCTGCCACAGCCAAGGAAGTGAACGAGTATGGGCTTCGTCTCGACCTGAGTGCTCCCACGGCTGAATTCCCCTCGATGACAGGTGCTTTGAGAAATTACCTCAAAAATCAGCAATAATAGTTTGTCTGGATGTCGCCCCGTGGTTTGTTTTCATTCCGCAAAGAGGAGCGTATCGTTGGCAAGTCGCTGGTTGACAGGCTCTTTAGGGGCGGCGAAAGCCGCTCCATGTCGTCATATCCCCTGCGTGCAGTCTATTGTCTGACAGAGCGTGGTGAAAGTGATGCTCCTGTCAGGATGATGGTGAGTGTGCCCAAGCGTTATTTCAAGCATGCCGTAGACCGCAACCGCATCAAGCGCCAGGTGCGCGAGGCATACCGTCACAACAAGTCATTGTTGTGGGATGCCATGCAAAGTCATGAGGGGGAATCGCTTGCCGTGGCTTTTATCTGGCTTGATAATCATCACCGTGGCAGCGAAAAGGTGGAAGAGAGAATGGTGGGTCTTCTTCAACGAATCAGTGAGAAGTTATGAAAGTGCTACGACTATTGTGGCGGGGGATAGGATGGGTTTTGGTGGCCGTGCTGCTGATACCTATTTATATATATCAGAAATGTATCTCGCCATTTACACCACCTTCGTGCCGTTTCACACCCACTTGTTCGGAGTATGCCCGCCAGGCACTCATCAAGCACGGGCCTTTCAAGGGGATGTATCTGGCTGTCAGGCGGATTTTGAGGTGCAATCCCTGGGGAGGAAGTGGCTATGACCCGGTGCCATGAGAGGACGAGAGAGGATTTAATAGGACGAGAGAGGATTTAAAAGGACTTCATAGGACTTCATAATTGACAATTTATCGCTTCTTCATAGCAGGTAATGCGTATCTCTCACCCCTAATAAGATAGAAATAGATAACATATAGATTCATCCGATGAAAAAGAATTTCGTAGAAGAACTGAAGTGGCGCGGCATGCTGGCCCAAATCATGCCAGGAACAGAAGAATTGCTCAACAAGCAGATGGTGACGGCTTATTTGGGTACAGACCCCACAGCCGACAGTTTGCATATTGGCCATTTGTGTGGCATTATGATGCTTCGCCACTTGCAGCGTTGCGGTCACAAGCCCATCATTCTGGTGGGTGGTGCCACAGGTATGATTGGCGATCCCTCAGGCAAGAGCCAGGAGCGCAATTTGCTTGACTCAGAGACATTGTACCACAATCAAGAGTGTATCAAGCGGCAAGTGGCCAAGTTTCTTGACTTCGACGCTGAGGGCCCCAACAAAGCAGAGATGGTGAACAACTATGACTGGATGAAGGATTTCACTTTCCTGGATTTTGCCCGCACAGTGGGAAAGCATATCACCGTCAACTATATGATGGCCAAGGATAGCGTGCAGCAGCGACTGAATGGCTCTGCCCGCGACGGACTGTCGTTCACCGAGTTCACCTATCAGTTGTTGCAGGGTTACGACTTCCTGCATCTGTATCGGACAAAGGACTGCCGGCTCCAGTTGGGCGGCAACGACCAGTGGGGCAATATGACCACTGGTACGGAATTGATACGCCGCACACTGGGTCAGGAGGCCGAGGCTTTTGCCCTGACTTGCCCGCTTATCACCAAGTCCGACGGCAAGAAATTCGGAAAAACAGAGAGTGGCAATGTGTGGCTTGACCGCAATCGCACCACACCCTATGCCTTCTGCCAGTTCTGGCTCAATGTGAGTGATGCCGATGCCGAGCGCTATATCAAGATTTTCACCAGTTTGGAGAAAGATGAGATTGACGCGCTGGTGGAGGAGCACCGCCAGGATCCTGGTCGCCGTATCCTGCAGAAGCGTCTGGCCGAGGAGGTGACCGTGATGGTTCACTCGCGCGAGGATTATGAGATGGCTGTCGAGGCTGCTGGCATTCTGTTTGGCAAATCCACCAAGGAGAGCCTGCTCAAACTCGATGAGCAAACATTGCTCGATGTCTTTGCCGGTGTGCCACATTTCACACTGCCCAAGGAAGAACTTGGTCAGCCTGCCATCGAATTGTTCGCGCGCGACGAGGCTCGTGTTTTTGCCAGCAAGGGAGAGATGCGCAAGATGGTGCAAGGTGGAGGTGTGTCGCTGAATAAGGAGAAACTCACTGCTTTCGACACGATTATCACCGCCGACATGCTCATCAATGGCAAATATTTGCTCGTGCAGAGAGGAAAGAAGAATTATTTCCTCATCACGGTGAAATGATAAAAGAAAGTTAGTGGGACAATAGTTTTGTGATGCCTCGTTTTTTGGTCGAAAGAGAAGTCGGTATAAAACGGAAATGACCTTTGACAATAGAGCGAACGCGAAACAAAATAAAAAAACCATCAAATTATTTTGCATTACGCATAACTTTCTGTAACTTTGCAGCCGAAATTGGACGATGGTGTAATGGTAACACTACAGGTTTTGGTTCTGTCATTCCCGGTTCGAATCCGAGTCGTCCAACATCGAGCAAAATGCCATGCGATATTGATATATCGCATGGCGTTTTTTCGTAGATGAGGAGTTTTTGTGATTTCAGAGAAAAAGATGAGCCTCTTTGGTGTTTATTTCGGATAGATTTTGTAATTTTGCCGTACAAAACAAATCAACTAAAACAATACTGTATGAAAACAAATTATGAGATTCGCTATGCGTCGCATCCAGAGGACGCGAAAAGTTATGACACCACCCGCATACGCCGTGATTTCCTCATTGAGAAAGTCTTCGCTGCCGACGAGGTCAACATGGTGTACTCCATGTACGACCGCATGGTGGTAGGTGGTGCTATGCCAGTGAAAGAGGAACTGAAACTTGAGGCCATCGATCCGCTGAAGGCTCCTTTTTTCACCACACGCCGTGAGGTGGGAATCTTTAATGTAGGTGGCGCCGGCATTGTCCGGGTAGGTGACGAGGAGTTTGAACTCGACTACAAGCAAGCACTCTATATTGGCCGTGGCGACCGCGATGTGACCTTTGCCAGCAAGGACAAGAAGTGTCCGGCCAAATTCTATTTTAACAGTTGCACAGCCCACAAGGAATATCCTTGCAAGAAAATCACAAAATCCGACGCTGTGGTTGCCCACATGGGTAGTCTGGAGATGAGCAATGAGCGCGACATCAACAAGATGATAGTCAACCAGGTGCTTCCCACTTGCCAGTTGCAGATGGGTATGACGGAGTTGGCTCCAGGCAGTGTATGGAACACCATGCCTGCTCACGTACACAGCCGCCGTATGGAAGCATATTTCTATTTCGAGGTGCCCGAGGACCAGGCTGTATGCCATTTCATGGGTGAGGTGCAGGAGACCCGTCACATCTGGATGCGTGGCGACCAGGCCGTGCTCTCGCCAGAATGGAGCATTCACAGTGCTGCCGCTACCCACAACTACACCTTTATCTGGGGCATGGGAGGAGAAAACCTCGACTATGGCGACCAGGACTTCTCGCTCATCACTGACCTGAAGTAATTTCAGGAAATCGGAAAATTCAGAATACTCAGAATACTCAGAACATAATCATAATAATCACAATAAGGAGCCACGGGGCGCCAAGCCCTTAACTCCTACACTATCCAAAAATCTACAACAATGACAAATCCATTTTCATTAGAAGGTAAAAACGCATGGATTACCGGTGCTTCCTATGGCATTGGCTTCAACATTGCAAAGGCATTTGTGGCCGCTGGTGTAAAAAACATTATTTTCAACGACATCAATGAGGCAGCCCTTGAGCGCGGACTCAACAACTACAAAGAGGCCGGCATCGAGAATGTGAAAGGCTATGTCTGTGATGTGACCAAGGAAGACGATGTGAAAGCCCTTGTGGAGACCATCCACAAAGAGGTGGGTCAGATTGACATCCTCGTCAACAACGCCGGCATCATCAAGCGCATCCCCATGCACGAGATGAAGCGCGCAGAGTTCCAGCAGGTCATCGACATCGACCTTGTTGGACCATTTATTGTTTCCAGTGCCGTGCTTCCTGAGATGATGGAGCGCCGCGAGGGCAAGATTATCAACATCTGCTCGATGATGAGTGAACTGGGTCGTGAGACTGTGTCGGCATACGCCGCAGCAAAGGGTGGCCTGAAGATGCTCACCCGCAATATCTGCTCGGAGTATGGAGGGTACAACATCCAGTGCAACGGCATTGGCCCCGGCTACATCGCAACACCACAGACAGCACCTCTCCGCGAGCGTCAGCCCGACGGATCCCGCCATCCGTTCGACTCTTTCATCTGCGCCAAGACACCAGCAGGACGCTGGCTCAACCCAGAGGAGTTGGGAGGACCGGCAGTATTCCTTGCATCACACGCATCCGATGCCGTCAATGGCCACGTGCTCTATGTGGATGGTGGTATCCTCGCCTATATCGGAAAGCAGCCTTGATTTATGCCCGTTACCATTTACCACAAAAAAATCAGGCTCATAAAAGTGAGCCTGATTTTTTTTGTGGAAATAAGTTTACAAATTACTTCAGAGCGTCGGCCAGTTCAGCACCTGCTTTAAACTTGGCAACTTTCTTTTCTGGAATCTGAATCTTCACTTTGTCACGTGGGTTGATGCCCTCACGAGCAGCGCGTACACCTACACTGAAAGTGCCAAAACCGATAAGAGCCACCTTGTCGCCAGCGGCGAGAGCCTCTTTGATTGCGTCTACTGTAGCGTCCAATGCCTTTTTGGCATCCACCTTTGTCAATCCAGACTTTTCTGCGATTTGGTCGATTAATTCTGATTTGTTCATAACTATTTTATTTATTAAAAGAGTGAATTTGAATTTTTTTTATGAATTGCACGGCAAATATAGGTTAATCATTTCATAAAACAAACAAAAAACAAAAAAAAGTGAGTAAAAAGGCAAAAAAAGACGTGTATAACGTTGATTTTGTGCGTAATAACGGATATTTTTATTAATTTTGCCACGATTTTTTGAATTAATAGAATATAGATATGGGCAGCATTCCTGTTGTTACAAGAAACTTATTGATAATAAATGTATTGGCATTTCTGGCATCTGTGGTGCTGGGAATGAATGGCGTAGACTTGAACAATATTTTGGGTCTTCATTTCTTACTTGCCAAGGATTTCCATTTGTATCAGTTGTTCACTTACATGTTTATGCATGGTGGGTGGTGGCACCTGTTCTTCAATATGTTCGCGCTGTGGATGTTTGGCTGTGTGGTGGAGAGAGTATGGGGTCCGAAAAAGTTCCTTTTTTATTACATTTTCTGTGGCATCGGCGCAGGATTCATACAGGAAATCGTGCAATATGTGGAACTGTATATGATGCAGCCAGAAGGTATAGGTTTCTTCTCGCTTTTCTCTTTGGTTACCGAGACAGATGCCATCGCCCTCAACAGGTGGACTACCGTGGGAGCCTCTGGCGCTATCTATGCCATCCTGCTGGCATTTGGAATGATTTTCCCCGAGGAGCGCATTTTCATTTTCCCGCTGCCCATTCCCATCAAGGCCAAGTGGTTTGTGATGATTTATGTGGTGCTTGAGTTGTTCATGGCCTTAGGCACTTCGGGCGACGATGTGGCGCATTTTGCCCACCTTGGAGGTATGCTGTTCGGTTTCCTGCTCATATTGTATTGGCGAAAGCATCCCACGGTCAACAGCCGTTATGGGCGAGATTCCGGCGCACAGTTCTTCGACCGGCTGAAAAACAACTGGAAAAACCGCACTGGCAAGAGCACGGGAGGTAGTTCGCGTGGTTCAGGTAACCCCGACTGGGATTACAATTCCAACAAGAAAGCAAGCGAGGAGGAGATTGACCGCATCCTCGACAAGATACGCAAAAACGGCTATGCCAGTCTCACCAAAGAGGAGAAGCAGCGGCTTTTTGAGAGCAGCAACAAAAACAGATGAGCAAGTTGAGCAGGTTGCGCACTTTTGCCATCCGCCTCATTGCCGCAGTAAATGTGCTGGTGGTGATAGCCTTGTGTGTGACGGGATATGCGGGTATGGTGAGTCCCGAGCGGCATCCTTCGTCCGAGATGCTCACATTGCTTTTTCCTGTCCCGTTGTTGATAAATCTGGCATTTCTGCTCCTATGGGTGTTTGTGCGTCGCCGGATGATAATCATACCAGTGGCCGGACTGCTGATTTGTCTGCCTGCGGTGCGTGCCTATTGTCCGCTGAATATTCCCGGCAGTGCTCCTGAGGGAAGCATCAAGGTGATGTCGTACAACATCTGTGGATTCACTATGGATATGCCGGATGGGGATATGCCTAGCAAAGCAGCGAAATATGTTGTAGAGAAGAACGTCGATATAGTATGTTTCCAAGAGTTTAAATCTTTCAAGTGCGACTCGCTGCGACAGCGGATGTTGTCGGAAACTTATCCATATATGGACAGCATTCAACACAAAAGACTGGAGACTATCGCGGTCTATAGCAAATATCCCATTTTGTGGCACGAGGCTATACCGATAGAGGAGACCAACAATGTGTGCGGAGCCTTTTTCCTGAATATAGATGGCGACACGGTACTGGTGCTCAATTGTCACCTGGAGAGCAACCGCCTGTCAGACCGTGACAAGCACCGTTTCGAGAAGTTTGTCAAACGCAAGAGCGACCACTTCGACGACCGGGTTATCACCTCGAAACTCACCCGCTCAGCAGCCAAGAGAGCCAGGCAGGCGCAGGCCATCTCAAAATATCTGAAAGCCCATGCCAACATGAGTGTTGTGCTCTGTTGTGATCTCAACGACACTCCTATCTCGTATGCCCATCATGTGCTCACACGGCATCTCACCGACTGCCATACAGCCACGGCCGATGGTCCCGGTTTCACCCACAAACGAGACGGCATCTATGTGAGAATCGACAACATCCTGTGCTCGGACGACTGGAAACCATATGCCTGCGAAATTGACACAAAAGTGGAATGTAGCGACCATTATCCCATCATTTGCAGCCTAAATAAAAGGCAAATGCCTAAAAAATAAAGAAATAAAGACTAAAATTTTCCCATGTGTGAAAAATTCCCTATCTTTGCACGCTATTAGGCAAAATGCCCTCCGACAAGAATTCGGGGCACACACCAAGAGACAATAAATAATCAAAAATAATAATAAAAAACAGAAATGCAAAACAAAGGAATTGTGATTGTCGTAGCGGTCTTGATGACCCTGGCAAGTATTTTCTATTTGTCTTTCTCTGTTGCCACTAACTATTATGATGGAAAGGCGGCAGAGAGAAAAGACTCCTTGGCCCAGCAGGACTACAAGGACTCTGTCAAATATCTTGGTATTTATTCTTATCAGAAGTGTCTGGAGACACAAGTGGGCCTCGGTCTTGACCTCAAGGGCGGTATGAACGTGATTCTCGAGGTGGCAGTGCCAGAACTTGTTGACAATCTCTCGGGATTCAACAAAGACTCTGTCTTCGTGAAGAGTTTGAGTCAGGCAAGGGCTGATGCAGAGAAGTCACAGGATGATTTCATCTCACTGTTCGTGGATCGTTACAAGAAAAATGCCCCTGGCAAATCATTGGCTGGTTTATTCGCCGCACAAATGCCTGAGGTTGAGGTCAATAGCAGCGATGATGACGTGGTGAAAGTGCTGAAAGAAAAGGTTACTGAGACCATCACCGATGCCAAGAATGTGATTACCAACCGTGTCGATAAGTTTGGTGTGGTGCAGCCCAATATCCAAGTGATTGAGGGACAGTCGCGTATCATGGTGGAAATGCCTGGTGTGAAAGACCCTGTACGTATGCGTAAACTGTTGCAAGGAAGTGCCAACCTGGAATTCTGGGAGACAGCACCCTCGCAGGATATTTATTCAGCTATCATGGACATCGACCAGCGTCTGGCAAATGCCAATGTTCCAGCTGATACCAGCAAAGTGAATAAAGACGAGGCCCAAAAGGCTGACGAAGCCAAGGCAAAAGAATCGGAAGCAGCCAAGAAGTTGGCCGAAATGCAGAAGGCTCAGACCAATGCCAACCCCTTGCTGAGCAAGGTGTTTGAGGCTACTGGTGAAGACAAAATGAAGCATAAGATGCTGTTCAGTGATGCTGGTTGTATCGTGCTGATGGCCCATGAGAAGGATACTGCCGCCATCAATAAGATGATTCATTCCAGTATCGCCAAGCAGATATTACCGCATGATGTCAAACTGTTGTGGGGTGCCAAACCTACTGACAGACCGGGAATCAACAACAAGCGTGTCTTCGAACTTTATTCCATTCGCATGACTGGCAATGGCGACCGCGCACCCATTGAGGGTGATGTGGTGGTGAGTTCAAAGGATGACTTCGACCATTTCACCGGCAAGCCCGTGGTCACCATGCAGATGAACCAGGATGGTGCTCGCGAGTGGGCTAACCTCACGAAGAAAAATGTAGGCAAGCCCGTGGCTATCGTGCTGGATGACCTCGTATACAGTGCTCCCAATGTGATCAACGAAATCACAGGTGGCAACACACAAATCAGTGGTAACTTTACCGTTGAGGACACCAAGGACTTGGCCAACACACTGAAGTCTGGACGTATGAAGGCTCCTGTGCGCATTGTTCAGGAAGAGGTGGTAGGACCGTCGCTCGGTGCAGAGTCTATCCGTCAGGGTATCATCTCGTTCATCGTGGCCTTCATCCTGCTGATGATTTACATGGTGCTGATGTATGGATTTATTCCTGGTATGATGGCCAACTCGGCCCTGATTGTCAACCTCTTCTTCACGATGGGTATTATGGCATCGTTCCAGTCGGCACTCACCATGCCTGGTATCGCCGGTATCGTGCTCACACTCGGTATGGCTGTCGACGCCAACGTGCTTATCTATGAACGTACAAGGGAGGAAATGCGCAGGGGAAAGAACGTGCGTCAGGCACTGGCCGCTGGTTATAGCAATGCTTTCTCGGCCATCTTCGACTCCAACCTCACCTCTATCATCACTGGTGTGATTCTGGCAGTCATCGGTACTGGCCCCGTCAAGGGCTTCGCAGTGACGCTGATCATCGGTATCTGCTGCTCCTTCTTCACTGCAGTGTTCCTCACACGTCTCGTCTATGAGTTCTTCCACAAGAGAGACAAGTGGCTCAACCTTACCTTTACCACTCCACTCTCGCGCAACCTGATGCAGAACACCCACTTCAACTTCATGGGTTCGTATAAGATATCCTATATCGTATGGGGTGTGGCCGCTCTGATTTTCATTGGATTCTTCGCAATTCGCGGACTGAGCCGCAGTATCGACTTCACCGGTGGTCGCAACTATGTGGTGACACTGGCCAAGGAGACATCTGTCGAGGATGTGCGCAAGACTTTGTCGGGTGTGTTCATCAACAGCACCGGAGAAAAATCGGGTTCTGAGGCTAATACAAGTGTTATTGCCATCGGTACCGATGGTAAGACCGTCCGTGTATCTACCAACTGGAACATAGATTCTAACAGTGCTACAGTAGACGACGAGGCCGAGAGCAAGTTGTTCGAAGCACTCAAGAAAGCAGGCTTGGTGACATCTGCCAATGAGGCCGACTTCAAAAACCCGGATAAGCGTGAGGGTGGCTCGATCATCAGCAGTACGAAGGTGGGACCGTCGATTGCACGCGATGTGACCAACAAGGCCATCATCAGTGTCATCGTGGCTCTGATTGCCATCTTCCTCTACATCCTCTTGCGTTTCCGCAATGTGGCATTCTCCATCGGCTCTATCGTGGCTCTGGCATTCGATACCCTGATTGTTATCGGATTCTTCTCAGCATTGTGGGGTATCGTGCCCTTCTCGCTTGAGATTGACCAGACCTTCATCGGTGCTATTCTGACGGTGATTGGTTACTCTATCAACGATAAGGTGGTGGTGTTCGACCGTGTGCGTGAGAACCTGAATCTCTACAAGAAGCGTGACCGACAGACACTGTTCAATGACTCGCTCAACCAGACATTGGCCCGTACCGTCAACACCTCTGTTTCCACATTGATCGTGTTGCTCTGTATCTTCATCTTTGGTGGTGCAAGTATCCGTAGCTTCTCGTTCGCCATGATTCTCGGTGTGGTCTTCGGTACACTGTCGTCTCTGTTTATCGCAGCCCCGACCGCTTACCTCACCATGGGTAGCAAAATCAGGGAGAATGATGAACCTGTATCGGAAAAGAAGAAATAATCACATTGTTTCTTAATAAGAAAAAAGCCATTGGTAACGTCTGTTATCAATGGCCTTTTTTTTAGTTTGGAGTTGATATTAGTGGTAAGGGGTGAGAGGTGAGAGAAATGCTTTTGGAGTTTGGAGTTGCTGGCTCATGGTCATTCAAACCATATAAAAAAGGAGGGTATGCCTATGTTGACACACCCTACACATATTATCATTTCTTCCCCGATGAGACGCCACATCGTGACGTTTCTACAATTATCAAATCAATCCTTAATCTTTTTCTTCATATAGTCGAAATAGTCATCAAGCAGTTGTGAGATGTCGTCGGGCAAGTATGAATGAGCCTGCTCAATTATTTCGTTGGGGATGTCGTAGTATGCTTCTGCAATGGCGCCTGTGATGTCGGCCTTGGTGTCGGTGTCGCCTCCAGCCATGACGGCAAGTCGGATGGCCTCCTCGAAATTGTGGCTGTCGATGAAGCAACGAATCGCCCAGGGTACGGTTTCCTGGCATATCCCGTCGAAATGCCCCTGACGGCCAATCTTGTAGATGTCGGCCAGCGGTGGAATCTCATAACCGAATTTTCTCTTGATGGCCCGTTCTACACCATCCTTGTTGATGCGGCATGTACGCAGCCAGTAAATCAATGTGGCTACACACTGTGCCCCCTTGATGCCCTCGGGGTGATTGTGGCTCACCTCGGCGCTCTTGCGTGCCTCCTCCAATACGGTATCGTAATCGTCGAACAACCATCCGATACTGCTCACGCGCATGGCGGAACCATTTCCGCAACTGTTGTTGGGCTGAGGGTTTTCGCTGTTGATCCAGTTGAGGAAGCGCCCACCATAGGAACCCATAGGATGGGGGTAGCGCCGGCACCAGTCCTGAAGACTGTCCTTGTAACTGCGCCCATGAATAACGGCATCGGCTATGGCAATGGTGCAAATGGTGTCGTCGGTGTAGTCGCACTCGTTTGTGAATAATGTGAAACCAGGTTGGGGTGGGGCGGTAAACTCAAACCTCGAACCCACAATATCTCCGATAATTGCTCCGAACATAAAGAATGGTATAATATAAGGTGAAACAGTGTTTTTCTATTGATTGTAGTCCCACCGAGAATCGAACTCGGATCTAATCTTTAGGAGAGACTTGTTCTATCCATTGAACTATGGGACCCCATTCGGCTGCAAAGGTAGTGAAAGTTGGGCGGAATACAAAATTACTTTGTAAGTTTTTTCATAAAGTGTCGTATGTGGGTCCAATTGTCGGCTTTTTTCGAACAATCAAAAGCGCAAGCAGCCGTCCAACATTTTTTAACAATCACCATGTGTGAAAGTCGCTGAATTATGTCTATTTTTGCAAATAATATTGAAAGTTTTACGATTATGAGGAAAATACTATTTGTGATGGTCGTTGCCTTGATTGGTATGGCAACAGACGTGTGCGCACAACTTCCCGCTGTGACGCTGAAGACAATGGATGGCAAAACCATCCGCACCGATACCCTGTCGAACAATGGCAAACCCATTATCATTGATTTCTTCGCTACTTGGTGCAAGCCCTGCAACCGTGAACTGACGTCGATCAGCGAGGTCTATGACGAGTGGCAGGAAGAGACTGGCGTGAAATTGATAGCAGTATCCATCGACCAGGCTCAGAACATCAACAAGGTGAAACCACTGGTGGATAACCATGGCTGGCCCTACGAGGTGTTGCTCGATCCCAACAGCGATTTCAAGCGTGCCCTGGGCATCCAGATGATTCCCTACGTGCTCATCGTAGATGGCAATGGCAATATTGTCTATAAGCACAATGGATATACAGAGGGTGCCGAGGAAGAACTGATAGAGAAAGTACGTGAACTGGTAGGGAAATGAGAAATAGAGCGTTCTTGATTGTCTCGCTATTGTCGTGCGCATTGCTTATCCATGCGCAGGACGACAGTGACAAAGTAACCTTCTCTGGCAGTCTGCAGAGCGATGTGTTGTTGCCTCAGGAAGACACCAAGATTGGAGCCGGGAAATACAATGAATGGGGGCTCACCAACACCTACGCCGACCTTCAGATGATGAGCAAGTGCGTGGATGTGGGTGCCCGTGTGGAATTCATGCGTTTTCCCCTTCCTGGCTACGAGAATGATTTCAAGGGCTGGGGATTGGCCAATATCTATGCCAAGATGCACATCGACAAGCTGGAAATCACAGTAGGTAACTTCTATGAGCAGTTTGGAAGTGGCTTCATCCTGCGCACCTACGAGGAGCGGTCGCTCGGAATCGACAACTCACTGCTGGGCGCACGTGTGATGGCCAAGCCCCTCAAGGGTGTCACCGTCAAGGCCCTTTCGGGCTATCAGCGCCGCTACTGGAGTTACAACGATGCCCTGGTTTCGGGTGGTGATGTGGAACTGAACATCGACCAGTGGTCGCAGGCCATGCAGGACAAGGGCACTTATCTCTCTCTGGGAGCCTCGTTTGTCAACAAGCATGAGCGTGAGGAGGATGTCTTCGTGGATGCCACCCACAAGTACAACATGCCTGAGAATGTGAATGCCTATGACGTGAGGGCACGTCTGCAGAAAGGCAATGTCAGCGTTCTGGCTGAATATGCGGAAAAAACACAGGACCCCTCTTTCGACAACGGCTACATCTACCGCAAGGGAAATGTGGCCATGCTCTCGGCCTCATATTCCAAGCGGGGTATGAGTGCGCTGCTGCAGGCCAAGCGTAGCGACAATATGTCGTTTAGAAGCCGTCGCTCGATGAACGGCACTTCCTCGTTTATCAATCATCTGCCCGCCTTCACGCTCGACCACACCTACACACTGGCAGCGCTCTATCCTTATGCCACCCGTCCGGGTGGTGAGTGGGCCTATCAGGCGGAGTTTGGATATACGTTCAAGAAAAAAACCTTCCTGGGCGGTAAATACGGCACCAACGTGAGGCTCAATTTCTCGCATGTGCATGCCATCGATGTCAACGACTACAATTCTGGCATTGGTCCCCACGACAAGATAGTCGAACCCAAAATCACTGATGGATATGGTTCATCATTCTGGAAATGGGGAGATGAGATGTATTATCAAGACCTCAATATCCAGATTGAGAAAAAACTGTCGAGTGCCTTGAAGGTCAACTTGATGTATATGAATCAGTTCTACAACAAAACTGTGGTTGAGGGCGAAGGTGGCTTGATTCATTCCAATATCTTCGTGGCCGATGCCAAATATCGCATCAACAACAAACTCACCCTCCGTGGTGAGGCACAATATCTCACCACGGGTGAGGATGAGGGCGACTGGGCCTTTGCACTGTTGGAACTGTCGGTGCTCCCGCGCTTTATGTTCACAATCTCCGACACCTACAACTGTGGTGAGACGGGTATCCACTACTATCAGGGACTTGTCACGTTCAACGCCGGCGCACACCGATTGCAAGTGGGCTACGGTCGCACACGTGCGGGGTATAACTGCTCGGGAGGCGTATGTCGCTATGTGCCGGCCAGCAAGGGTTTCACGATGTCGTACAACTATAATTTTTAATCCATGAGCATCAAGACGATTTTCTCAGCAATGGCTCTGGCGGCTCTTTTTGGGCTGTCATCGTGCGACACCAAAGAACTGGACGAGCGTTTCACATACGTCAAACCGATGTCGGTGGGCCGCAATGTGCTTATAGAAGACTTTACGGGACAGAGATGTGTCAATTGCCCCAATGCCACCCTCGAGATAGAGCGGTTGCAGGATTATTATGGAGCCGACACAGTGATTGCCGTGGGCATCCATTCGGGCCCGTTTGCAAAGACTTCACGCGGCGTGCCCTATCCCCTTTATACAGAGACTGGCGATGAGTATTTCAATTACTGGCGGGTAGAGTCGCAGCCCAAGGGCGTGGTCGACCGCCTGGGCACCAGTGAATACACCGCCTGGGGAAGTGTAGTGCGTGAGGAACTGTCGCGCACAGCCCCATTGAGCCTTTCGGTGACAGCCAGTTACAACCCATCTACCGGCAGTGCCGACATCGACGTCACGTCGATGGGTATCGATGGCAATTCCACGGGTAAACTGCAAGTGTGGCTCATCGAGGATGGTGTTGTGGCATTCCAGTATATGCCTGATGGCAGCACCAACCGCGAGTATGTTCACAATCATGTGTTCCGCTGTGCAGTCAATGGTACCTGGGGAACTGACTTCAGCATAGCCGAGGGGCAGACAAAATCAGAGCATCTCACCTATGCGTTGAACGAGGAATGGGTACCAGGAAATATGTCGGTGGTGGCATTTGTCTATAATAACGCCGGCGTGCTTCAAGTGACGAAAGGGAAGTTGCAGTGACACCTATCGCCACGGCAGAATGTCAACATCATCAGCATGCCTGATGGCTTGACCAAAAAGAATTTTGTAAATAGAAATACTTTAGGGCCTATAAAACTTTTGTTTTATGGCCCTAAAGTATTTTTAGTAATTCGGTGATATGATTGAGCGAGAAGAGGTGATGGTGGTCGTATTCTTCGGTCTGCTCATGTTGCCAAGTCACCTCAAAGGGAATGTGGGCAGCGAAACCGCCCAGTTCGAGCACAGGGGCGATATCACTTTTGAAACTGTTGCCCACCATCAGCAAGCGGGTGATGTCGATGTCAAAGGTCTCGCATAATTCGCGGTATTGCCGAGGTGTCTTGTCGGCCACCACCTCCACACGGTCGAACAGCGGCCAGAGGCCCGACCGCAGCAGTTTGTTTTCCTGGTCCAGGATTTCGCCTTTGGTGAAAACCACCATCTTGTATTTCCCCATGTCGCGAATGGCCCTCAATGTCTGTTCAACGCCAGGTAGCGGTGTGGCTGGGATACGCAACAGACTGCGCCCCAGGTCCTGTATTTGCAGCAACACGTTCGCACTCACCTGTCCCTGGCTGATGTTGACGGCATTTTCCACCAGCGAGAGCGTGAAAGCCTTGCTTCCATAGCCCAGTTCGGGCATGTTGCGGGTTTCGGTCTCAAATAGCCTGGCCGACACATGGCTTTCGTCGCCATAGTCGGCCAGGAGTTGGCAGTATTGTCGTTCGACGGCTTCGAAATGCGACTGGCAATCCCACAGAGTGTCGTCGGCGTCGAAGGCGATTAGTCGGATGTTGCTGAGCATGGTCTTATCTCACCACTTTTTTCTTGCCATTGATGATGTAGATGCCCTTTTCTAAACGGTTGGCATCCACTCTGGTACCATTGATATTGTAGATGGTCTGCCGCTGATGGCTGTCGGTCTCCACTTCCACGACCCCCGTCTCGTTGAGCACCGTCAGAACACCCTCCACATAACTGAGGCTGTAGTTGGGTGCGTGCCCACCCGTAGCAGTGATGGGATATTCACCGGCAGGGGAGTCTATCGTGGCGGTGGTGGTAGCCACAGGCAGAGATGTGAATACAGTCTCGTCTTCATTGTTTTTGAATCCCTCGTATGTGAACAGGAAAGAGGGGTTCGCGGCGTTGAGGTATCGCTCGCAGTCGGCGGGTTTCACGGTGAGTGGCGCTTCCTGCACAATGAGGTACCCGTCGTAGTAATCCACGGTCTCGTCGGTGATGGTGCCAGGGAGGATGTGGATGGGATAGCGCCCCACGGGAGACTTGGGTGTGGCATCACAGATGAGTTCGGGCACGCCATCCACCTTGTCGCCGCTCATTGTGTAGCGCAGGTCGGGATTCTCGTCACCATAGTATCGGATGGTGTTGCGCACCTTGACGCTGGTGCCGAATTCCACGATATGGTCACGGGTGAAGTCTTTCCATTGTGCCGCTGCCAGGAAACTGTTTTTCATTCCGCTGCGCACATATACGTTGTTGAGGTTGTTGCGCATGCCCATAAACACATCGGCCCCGCCCAGCGCCGGAACATAGCGGCCCATCAGGCGCAGTTCATGCAGATTGCCGCAGTTTCGGAAAGCCTCCTTGCCAATGAGTTCGATGCCGTCGGGGATGGTGAGTTGGGTGATTTTGTTGCAGCCGGCCAAGGCATAGTCATGAATCAGTCGTGTGCCCTTCGGCAGTGAGATGGAGCCTGTGGTGGTGGGGAGAACGGCTATCAACTCGGTGGTGTCTTTGTTCCATAGCACCCCCTTGTCGAGAATGAAGTCGGCATCGGCGGCAGGCTCGAAGGTGATTTCAGTGAGGCGCTGGCAGAGGGCCAGAGCACCGTCGCCATAGTGCTTGACACCGGCTGGCAGGTGTAGTGTGGTGAGGCGGTTGCAGCCATAGAAGGCACATTGTGGCAACACGTTTTCGCTGGTGGTGAGTTCCTGGCCATTCACCATGAGGTAGGCACCGCCTCCACTCACGATGGTGGCCTGGCTCAGGTCAAGTACCTGCAGGCGTCCCTTGGTCTTGTCGTTGTTGATGTCGCGGCCTGCCATCTCGCGGATACGCAGCAGGTCGGATGCATCGACGGGGCCAGTGACAGTAAGTGTGCCCAGTGTGCCAATCAGGGAGTCTGGCAGCAATTGGGCGAGTTGTCCGGATTGCTTCACTTCCAAAGTCTTTTCCACCAGGTCTTTTTTCGGTCCGCTGATGCCGCCGATCATGTCCTGGTAGTAACCGAAACTGTAACCAGTGGGATTGAGCAATGAGATGTCGAAGTAGCCGTCGTCGTCGCCGCTCCATCCCCAGTTGACATACACCATGCCGTCTTCACGATAGCCATGCAGCACGAAGGCGTGACCACCCTCGTTCATGTCGGAGCCTCCATAATATAGAGGGCCATTCTCGCTGATTTCGCTGAATACGATTTCCATCCAGTCTTTACTGCTGAAGCCACTGCGGTCGTAGAATGTGGCGTCGGCAAGACCAAAATAGTTGCGCAATCCCTCGGCGGCCTGGTCTGAATAGGCCCCGCTGCCTTCGTAGGGTCCCCCATACTCCATCTCGACGGCCACGCCTAAGTCGCGCATGAGTGTGGCTACGGCATGGGCCTGTTCGGAGTTGTATTTCCCGGCTACATAGTCGTCGAGCATGTTGTCCCAGTCATAGTGGGTGTTCTCGAAATCGGCTGTCACGGCCTGATTTTCGTAATGGATGGTATGCTGTCCGATGCCGTGTTCGGGAATTTTGTGATAATTGAGAACTTGTGCCAAGGCCGTGGCCACGCATCCGGTGAGGCAGCGAGTACCGCCGCTCCATATCGGACAGTAGTTGTTGTATGGGGTCTCCTGGTCCCAGTGTGTGGTCAGCATGGGCTCTACAGATGTGGGGAATTTACTGCCATCGGGAGCGATGGGGGTCAGTTGGATACCCTTGGCGGTGGCATTTCTCACTACTTCCTGCATGGCGGAGAGCCACCAGGCAAAATTCTCATTGCGCTCACCGGAAAAGGCCGATTGTGACACACCCAGCACCTCGGGGACAAGGTCGTCGGCGGAAATGACGGCGAAACCGCCGCTTTCGTAACCGATTACCGACAGTTCTGTGGTTTCTTTGAGCACAGCGATTTTCTCGTGTCGGGGTGCGTTGTGGGTGGGGCGTATTTGGTTGATGGCTTGGCTGGCTGACTGAATCATACGCGACTTGTCGCGTGGGCCTGCTGTCACTTGGATAGCACAGGCAAAGCCAAGAATGGTAAATACTGCAAGAGTGAAAAATCTTCGCATAACTACATAAATCATAAACAGTTTGCAAAGGTAATGAATTTTTTTGAGTTTTTTGGATTTTGAGTTGATGAGTTTTCGAGTTTTCCCATGACTTTCAAAAAAGAAGGCGCGACTCCTCTGAGGGCCGCGCCTTGATGATGTTCTATGATGGGAAAGGATCAACGTACGATGGCTTGCTTGCCGTCGACGATGTAAACACCACGCTTGAGTCCGTCGGCGGTAGTTGTCTGCTGACGAATGAGCACACCGTCGAGAGAGTAAATGTCGACAGGCTTGCCACTCTTGAGGATATCCTCGATAGCGGTTGCTGTAACGTCGATGCTTACAGGAGCCGACTCAACACCGTTGGCATAGATAATCGTCACACTGACCTTGTAAGTGCCCTCTGCGAGGTCTTTCAGGTCGATGTTGGTGTCTTCGACGTTGCCGTAGAACTGCTCATCCACATACACGTTGTAGCCTGAGATAGAACCGCCGCCCACGCTGAATGCGATGTCGTCGATGAAGAGTGCGAACACGTCGACACTGGTGTGACGGATGGCGAAATACTTGGTTCCCTCGGGGAGGTCGAACGAGAACTGCTGCCATTCTTCACTGCTGATCTCGGCGTCACCCACCTTGGTGAAACTTTCGATATTGGTGTCGGTGCTTGAAGCGAGCACCTCGAAGGTCTCAGGACCATAGGAACTGATAGCCGAAGCCTGTGAAGCCCAGAAACTGATGGTCTGTGCGAATCCTGGCAATTCGGGTGAGATGAGCCAGTCGTCGGATGTTGCGACACCTGACTCAACTGCTGCACACTGTGCCATGAGGAACTGGCTGCCGCTGTGAGCGGTGTAGGTTTCCTGTGAGAATCCAGCCTTCTGAGGATCAAATACCTGCCATGCGCAAGGTTTGTTGATGTTTTCGTAGTCGATGGACTCGCTGTCCCATGAGTAAACAGCCTCACCGTCTCCGTCGTAGACTTTCCAGTCACCGAAGGCACCCTCATGGTTGGTCTCTGTGATGCCGCCAATGCTGAATGTGGGCCAGGTCTCGATGTTCTCGATGTCGTCGGTAATCTCGTTGGCCACTATATCCGGTGCTTTCCAACTTACGTTGTAGCCATCTTCCTTGGCCTCAACGGTGAGGTTCTCCACGCCGGCTGCTGTTGGAGCATTCACTGTGATGACATCCTCAATGGTGTTGTCCACCTCGTCGAGGTCAAGATTGAAGATTACCTCACCCTTGACAGCCTTGTCGCCAGTCTCGGTGAAGATGGTGGTCTTGTAGTTGGCCTCGAATGTTCTGGAGGCAAGCGATGCCAACGGCTCGTTGACAGTCTCGTCGAAAATGACTTCGTCGCCCACGCTCACTTTCACCTGGTAACTGTTGGCGGTGTTCTCACCCATGTTCTTCACGGTGAAGTTCACCTTGCCCTCGTTGCCGGCAGTGATGGTCTTTGGAGCGCTCACCTTGTTGGCGGTGAGGTTGTACTCCATGAAGTCGATGATGTTGAAGTTGTCGAGCCAGAAGTAGCCAACTTCCTCGAATGTGCCATATACCTTGACGAAGACATACTCCTCGTTTGCATACTTGCTCAGGTTCACTTTCACTGTCTGCCAATCCTCGGTGGGAACGAAGTCAGCAACAGCAGTATCTACCACACCTTCTGGTGTCTCAACGGTCACAAGGCACTTGTTGACCTCGGAACTGCTCTTCACGTCGAAGATGAAGTTCGGGTTGGCCACACCAGTCACTTTAATCTTACCTGGAGTTATCCATCCCCATGTGTCGGCAGCCTCTGTAGCCATGACCAGGCTGGCGCCGTCGCCGTCGGACGACTCAGTGTCGAAAGCGAGTGACACATTAGGATATTCATAGATGAAATAAGTATAGGTGGAACCATCGGTGTCGTAGAACCATCCTGGAATCTGCAGTTTGTTACCAGAGAAGTGCTCCTCGAGTGGCAGTTCGAATGGCTTACCCACGATGAGTGCTCCCACGGTGGCGTCGCTTTCACCGGCCTCGTTCTTTGGTTGCACAGCCCAGTAGCCATAGCCCTGCTCGCCCTCGCTGGTGTTGTAAGGAACTTCGATAGAGTTGGCATCGTGCAATGTCTCAAGCTGCTGGTCAAAGGCCAGGTCGCCCTCCTCGACCTTGAGCGACCATACCAGATAGTCTACTTTCTCAGGAATAATCACACCACCATTGTAGCCTGTGGTCACCTTGTCCCAACTCATGGCAACGCTGCTGATGTTGTCCTTCATGGCGATTTCGTCGATAGTAGCGGGAATGTCGAGACCGATGAAGGCAGAGACTTTCTCGCTCTTCAGACCTGTGCCGCTGTTGTTGGATACGAATACCTGATAGGTGTGTGTGCCGATAGTGAGTTCCTCGTCGGCATCGGTGTATTTCACTGTCGAACCAGGCACGATGTCGTCGATGGTGGCAATCTGCTCACCGTCGCGCTGGATGTCGGCCTTGATGTTCTCGGTCAGGTTGTCGCCTCCGATGTTCAGGCTAGGAGCCAGGAAACTGATTTCAGCAGATGTGAGGCCCTCGGCGTTAGGTGTCACGGTGAGTTGGGTGGCTTCTCTTGGAGCAGTGGCCTCCGGACCCTTAGCAATGGTCAGAGAGTTGACGTAGAGCAAGAAAGCATTTGCGTCGCTGATTGCGTGGATGCCGATATAGTAGTTGCCATCCTCTTCCACTTGCAGTGAGCCTTCGAAGTCTTCGGGTGAGGAATTGGTCACATCGGTTGGATTGATGGCGGTAATGGTGAGGGCATTGGCCTCGGCAGCCTTGCCCACTTTCACCTCGAAGCGCTCTGGCCATGTGGAACTGTATGCATAGGCATTTACAATCACATCGTAAGCCTGTCCGGCTTTCAGTTTGATAGGCGGTGAGATGAGCCAGTCGTCGGCATCGTTTGTGCTGTGGTAGCGGTAGCGTGTGCCCTCGCTGAATGACCATACACCATTTCCAGACTCAGTCTCGTCTTGGTTGGCGTCGATGGTCGTGAAGAGATTGTATACTTCCCCAGAGAGAAGGTTAGCGGTGTAGGGAGGCTCGATAGCGTCGCCCAGAGCCTGGCCGTCGGAAAGGGTGATGGCACTCTCGACAGCGCCGTTCTTGGCACGCACACCATATTTGTAGAGAGCGAATCCGCTTGGAGTGATTTCCTCGGAGAAAGTAGTCTTGGTGAGACCCTCGGCCACGAGTGTGCTCTCCTCGCCAGCATAGCGATATACATCATAGGTGATGTCGCCGATGAAGCCGTTGTGGAGACCTGCCGACACGGGTGACCAGTCTACAGTGGCTGTATTGCCGTTGAGAGTGAAGATTACTCTGCTGGGTGCGGCGGGGATGTCGAAGCCAATCCACAAGGTGCTTTTGGCAACTGGACTATTGCCCTCGGCGTTGGATACAACCACGGAGATGGTCTGCATACCCTCGGGAGCGGTCACCTCAACGGAGACTTCAGCGCCTGGGGTTGTTGTGCCAGAGGCCAGCACAGTCTCGCCAGCGTTGATGGAGTAGGTGAGGTCGCCTGTGAGGGCCTCGCCGCCAAAGGTAGTGGTAGGAGCCTTGAACGACACTGTTCCGCTGGTGCTGCCGTTGGCAAAGTTCACGTTCAGGTTCTCCACGCTGTTGGGAGCGTTGTCGGCTGCTGCCGGCTTGTCGATGACCATGCCCACGAAAGTATAATTGCCCAGTGTCTGTACCGGGGTAGCGGCACCAGTGTTCAAATCTACGGTGTAGAGGCGGCAAATGCCATCGGTGACGGGCTTGCCCAGCCAGTAGAATGTGTCATCCTTCTGGTCGATTTCACCACACTGGTAGTAACTGCTGCCGTTCTCATTGGCGACGGCCACTCCTGTGGGACCCACGAGGGTCTCGGCTGCCGTGGTCTTGTCAATCTTGTAGAGGTTGGCATCGGTGGCGATACCGTAAATCTGGCCATCGCTGCTCACACCCAGTGCCACGTATTGGTTGGTCAGTTCACCGATAGTGGTGCGGGTCATATTGGCGTAGTCGGGGATACCTAGTTCAACGCCTGCGGCGTCGTCTGTCCAGAAAACACCGTAAACGGTGCCGTCGGGTGCAGTGGCCGACTCGTCGCAAACCATGGCGAATCCGCTTCCGCTCTCGTCGTCGATTTCAGTATAACCCAGATATTCCCAGGTTTCAGCGTCGAATTTCATGATGTCGAACCACCACCATCCATATGATGAATAGTAGGATGTGTCGAGGTATCCACCATAGTAGATGCCATCCTGGATGGCGCCGGCATGATAGAATGTGTAGTTGCCCACAGCCAGTGAGTCGAGTTCGGTGGGTGCACCCACGCTGAATCGGCTGATGGAGCGCTGTGAGGCACTCTCTATTTCAGGGAAGTAGGTTACGTTGGCGATGATGTTGGTGTTGTTGTTGAGTTTCAGCACTACTTTACCGTCATTTTGCAACATTTTTACTGCGTTGGCAGAGAGGTTTTTCTGTGCCGTTTGTACCACGCTTTTGTTCGCTGCACGTTGTGTGGTGAGGTGTCGGAAGAGATTGGGTTTGCTGGCTCTCAATTCAGCCTTCCGCGCTGCCAGTTCCTTGGAGAACCCCGGCGACGATTTCATTTTCGCCATCGCGGCTCTCATATCAGCTTTGCTGGGCCGGTTTTGAGCCTGCACGGGTAGAGCCAGCACCAGCATGGCAATGGCTCCCACCAGGAATGATGTAGATTTTTTAATCATAGGAATAATTGAATTAATGAAACATTTCAAGGGGGCACGCCGCCCCCGATTACAAAAAAAATATGTGCAAAATTACTAATTTGTCATGAATTTTAATGACGCAATGCAAACTTTTTCATGATAACAGGGCAAAATACCTTGAATGTGGTATATTTTGCCTGTAAAATGTTACGTTTAGTTGGAATAATAGGCGTATAAGTGTTGAATTGAAAATTTTTATGGAGGGGGTTAGGAAACCTTGTTTATACGAACAACAACTCACGATATTTTGGAAGAGTCCAACATTCATCGCTGACGATGAGTTCGAGTTTGTCGATTTGATAGCGGATTTCTTCCATCTTGGGTACTACGGTGTCGTGGTAGGCGATGGCTTTCTCGCGCTCTGTGGGTATGCGGTTGGCCACTCGCCGGGCTTCCACCAGTTCCTCCACGCCCGTCTCAATGTGCTGGGTGCGCTCTGCGATTTCGCGAATGATTTGTTTGTTGCGGGCGGTGAGTTTGTCGGCCTCTTCGTGACTGAAAATCTCATACATATTGAGCACGTTCTGTGCCAGTTGGCTTTGGTATTGTGTGGCGATGGGGATGATGTGGTTCATCGAAAGGTCGCCCATCACACGTGCCTCAATCTGTATCTTTTTGGTATAGGTTTCCCATTTCACCTCGTTGCGGGCAGCAAGTTCCTTGGCATTCATCACATTCATGCTCTCAAACATCTGGATGGTGTCAGGGTCGAGGTAGCGGTCGAAAATCAGTGGGCAACTGGTTTCCACGTCGAGTCCTCTCTCCGCGGCCTCCCTGGCCCACTCTTCGCTATAGCCATTGCCGTCGAAATGGATGGGTGAACAGGTTTTGATGTCTTCACGCACCACATCGATAATGGCACTCGTCTGTTCCTCGCCTTTGGCAATCAGGGCATCCACACGGAGTTTGAAGTTGGTAAGTGCCTCGGCCACAGCCGAGTTGAGTGCAATCATAGCCGATGCGCAGTTGGCCTCACTTCCCACGGCGCGGAATTCGAAGCGGTTGCCAGTGAAGGCAAAGGGGCTGGTGCGGTTGCGGTCGGTATTGTCGATGAGAAGTTCTGGAATCTCAGGGATGTCGAGTTTCATCCCTTGTTTGCCGGCCATGTCGAAGAGGTGCTTCTTGTCCGACTTTATGATGTGTTCAAGCAGTTCGCTGAGTTGTTTGCCCAGGAAAGAGGAGATGATAGTGGGTGGAGCCTCATTGGCGCCCAGTCGGTGGGCATTGGTGGCACTCATGATGCTGGCTTTCAGCAATCCGTTGTGCCGATAGACAGCCATGAGTGTCTCGACGATGAACACCACGAAGCGCAAGTTGTCCTCTGCGGTCTTTCCGGGTGCGTGGAGCAGGATGCCGTTGTCGGCGTTGAGGCTCCAGTTGCAGTGTTTACCCGAGCCATTGATTCCCGCGAAAGGTTTCTCGTGAAGCAACACGCGGAAACCATGCTTGCGTGCCACACGCTTCATAAGCGACATGAGGAGCATGTTGTGATCCACGGCCAGATTGGTCTCCTCGTAGATAGGTGCCAGCTCAAACTGATTGGGTGCCACCTCGTTGTGGCGGGTCTTGCAGGGGATGGAAAGTTCCAGGGCGTGTATTTCCAGGTCCTTCATGAATGCCTGGACACGGTCGGGGATGATGCCGAAATAGTGGTCGTCCATCTGCTGGTTCTTGGCAGAGTCATGCCCCATCAGTGTTCGTCCGGTGAGCATCAGGTCGGGCCGCGCGTTGTATAGTCCTTCGTCTACAAGGAAATATTCCTGCTCCCATCCCAGGTTGCAGGTCACTTTCTTCACATCAGGGTAAAAATAGTGGCACACCTCGGTGGCGGCAGAACCTACAGCGCGCAGGGCACGCAGCAGCGGAGCCTTGTAGTCGAGTGCCTCTCCTGTGTAGGAGATGAAAATGGTGGGGATACAGAGTGTGTCGTCGATGATGAACACTGGCGATGTGGGATCCCATGCGGAGTAACCGCGGGCCTCGAATGTATTGCGGATGCCGCCCGATGGAAACGACGAGGCGTCGGGCTCCTGCTGCACGAGCAACTTGCCGCTGAACTCCTCGATCATGCCTCCCTTGCCGTCGTGCTCGATAAATGCGTCGTGCTTTTCGGCGGTGCCCTCTGTCAGAGGCTGGAACCAGTGGGTATAGTGGGTCACGCCATTTTCCTCTGCCCATTGGCGTATGCCTTTGGCCACGGCGTCGGCGATGGAGCGGTCGAGGCGTACACCCTTGTCGATGACGTCGCTCATTTGCATATACACGTCACGGGGAAGATATTTGAACATCTTGTCACGGGTGAACACATATTTGCCGAAAAATTCCGATGGGCGCTCTGAAGGTGAAACCACTTCCACGGGTTTCTTTTTGAAGGCTTCCTCTACTACCTTGAATCTGAGGTTTGGCATGACTTTTCTATTTTCTGAGTATTCTGAAAATTCTGAGTAATCTGAATATTCTGATTAATATGCTCCTAAGATGATATTAATAATTCCCATTACGTCGGTGATATTGATGTTGCCATCGCTGTTGAGGTCGGCGTTATGCTGCAGGAAAACACTGGGTGTTTTGCCAATCACATAATTGACAGTAAGCATTACGTCGGTGATGTTGACAATGCCGTCGTTGTTGACATCGCCTCGGCCATTCACTGCCTTTGTGGCAGAGAAGTACATCAAATTGAGTTCGCCGATGTCGAGGGTGAGTGTTTCGTCACCATTGACGGCTATCATTTTTCCGTCTTCGAAAGTGATGGTAAGCCCCATGGATGTAATCGATGCAATGGAGCCGTCGCTGTTCTTGAAGGTCATGTAAGTATAGTCGTCGGCCATCAATTGCAGACTGGCCATCGCCATCACCAACAAAATGAGGATTTTTTTCATTTCCTTGAATATTTATTCAATCATATTGTTCTCGGTTTGCAAAATTACTGCAAAACAAGTGAAAAACAAAGGAAAAGTTGAATTTTTGCCGTTTTGTGTCTTGCCGCGTTTGCCATTCTGAAAGATTTTTTATACTTTCCCAAGTTTGACACTTGTTTTTGTTAGTGTCTGAAACAGAGCTCGTTACAGCATTTGTTTTGTGCTATAACGAGTTTTGTTTACAGACTTTAACCTTTCTTTAACTTTTCTTTACATCTTTGAGTATTTTTCTGATTCTTGCTTTGGGCACGACCTGCGTGTCCGTCCTGTGCCCGAGAAGCTCGTTGATGTCGTCGGTAATTCTCGTCCTGTCGTATGCTG
>Ga0247611_10000883_pt1 | contig 57450 bp, 54 predicted proteins | sample 177DNAGHGhighgp2_FD_192422 | JGI IMG/M metagenome (GOLD analysis project Ga0247611, IMG submission 192422) | Sheep rumen microbial communities from Palmerston North, Manawatu-Wanganui, New Zealand - 1770 DNA GHGhigh gp2 | ecosystem: Host-associated > Mammals > Digestive system > Stomach > Rumen... | reverse complement strand
CTTCAGCAATCCTGTGTACGCTGTTCTGTATGTTATCTGGATTGTTGCTATCTGGTTCCACCTGACCCACGGCTTCTGGTCTGCAATGCAGACACTGGGTGTCAGTGGTAAGATCTGGTTCAATCGCTGGCGTGTCATCGGCTTCATTTATGTAACGCTGCTGATGCTTGGTTTCCTCGTTGTTGTATTGGCTTTCGCTTTCAAGTGTGCTCCAAGCCTCTATAACTTTGCTGGATAATTGTTAAACCTTAAATTACTTTGAAAAGTTATGGCAAAAGTATTAGATTCTAAGATTCCCGCAGGTCCAGTACCTGAGAAATGGAAGGAATATAAGGCTCATCAGCGTCTGGTTAACCCTAAGAACAAACTGAAACTCGACGTTATCGTCGTAGGTACTGGTTTGGCTGGTGCATCGGCTGCTGCGTCATTAGGTGAGATGGGCTTCAACGTAATCAACCTGTGCATTCAGGATTCTCCTCGTCGTGCTCACTCTATCGCTGCCCAGGGTGGTATCAATGCCGCCAAGTGTTATCAGAACGATGGTGACTCTGTCTATCGTCTGTTCTACGACACTGTAAAAGGTGGTGACTATCGTGCTCGTGAGGCTAATGTTTATCGTCTTGCTGAGGTGTCTAACAATATCATCGACCAGTGTGTGGCTCAGGGTGTTCCTTTTGCCCGTGAGTATGGTGGTATGCTTGCCAACCGTTCATTCGGTGGTGCTCAGGTAAGCCGTACCTTCTATGCCAAGGGTCAGACAGGTCAGCAGTTGCTGCTTGGTGCTTACTCTTCACTCTCTTGTCAGGTGAAGGCTGGTAAGGTGAAACTCTACACTCGTTATGAGATGGAGGATGTAGTCATCGTTGACGGTCGTGCTCGTGGTATCATCGCCAAGAACCTCGTTACTGGTGAGTTGGAGCGCTTCAGCGCCAACGCTGTTGTCATCGCTACTGGTGGTTATGGAAACACTTACTTCCTCTCTACTAACGCTATGGGTTGCAACTGCACCGCTGCCGTTCAGTGCTATCGTAAGGGTGCTTACTTCGCTAATCCATCATACGTTCAGATTCACCCCACCTGTATCCCCGTTCATGGTGACAAGCAGTCTAAGTTGACACTGATGTCTGAGTCACTGCGTAACGACGGTCGTATCTGGGTTCCTAAGAAGATTGAGGATGCCAAGGCATTACAGGCTGGAACCAAGCAGGGCTGGGAGATTCCTGAGGAGGATCGTGACTACTATCTGGAGCGCCGTTATCCTGCATTCGGTAACCTCGTTCCTCGTGACGTTGCCTCTCGTGCAGCCAAGGAGCGTTGCGACAAGGGCTTTGGTGTGAACAACACTGGTCTTGCCGTATTCCTCGACTTCTCTGAGTCTATCAACCGTCTGGGTATCGATGTCATCATGCAGCGTTATGGTAACCTCTTCGAGATGTACGAGGAGATCACTGACGTATTCCCTGGTGATGTCGCTAACGAGATCGATGGCGTGAAGTACTACAAGCCCATGATGATCTATCCTGCTATCCACTACACGATGGGTGGTATCTGGGTAGACTATGAGTTGCAGACCACGATTCCTGGTTTGTTCGCTATTGGTGAGTGTAACTTCTCTGACCACGGTGCTAACCGTCTGGGTGCTTCTGCTTTGATGCAGGGCTTGGCTGATGGTTACTTCGTATTGCCTTACACCATCCAGAACTATCTCGCCGACCAGGCTGTATGGCCGAAGGTTCCAACAGATCGTCCTGAGTTCGATGAGGCAGAGAAGGGTGTTGCCGCTGAGATCGACCGTCTGATGAATATCAAGGGTAAGCGTTCCGTTGACTCTATCCACAAGGAACTTGGTCATATCATGTGGGAGTATGTCGGCATGGGTCGCACAGCAGAGGGTCTGAAGACTGGTCTGAAGAAAATGCACGACCTGGAGAAGGAGTTCGATACCAACCTGTTCGTTCCTGGAACGAAGGAGGGTCTGAATGTCGAACTCGACAAGGCTATCCACCTCCGTGACTTCTTCACCATGGGTCAACTCGTTGCTTTCGACGCTCTCTCTCGTAATGAGTCTTGTGGTGGTCACTTCCGTGAGGAGTACCAGACAGAGGAAGGCGAGGCTAAGCGCGACGATGAGAACTACTTCTATGTAGGTTGCTGGGAGTACAAAGGCAAGGGTAACGAGCCTGAACTCATCAAGGAGCCACTGGAGTATGAGGCTATTAAGGTACAGACACGTAACTATAAGAACTAATTAGGTATGGCAAAGAATATTTCATTTACAATAAAGTTCTGGCGCCAGAACGGCCCCAAGGACCAGGGACATTTCGATACCCACGAGATGCACGATATCCCCGATGACACCTCTTTCCTTGAGATGCTTGACATCCTGAACGAGGAACTCATCAACGAAGGCAAGGAGCCTTTCGTCTTCGACCACGACTGCCGCGAGGGTATCTGCGGTATGTGCTCACTCTACATCAACGGTACACCTCATGGTAAGACAGAGCGTGGTGCTACCACTTGTCAACTCTACATGCGTCGTTTCAACGATGGTGATGTCATCACTGTTGAGCCGTGGCGCTCTGCAGCCTTCCCCGTTATCAAGGACTGTATGGTTGACCGTGGTGCCTTCGATAAGATTATCCAGGCTGGCGGCTATACCACTATCCGTACCGGACAGGCTCAGGATGCTAATGCTATCCTGATTCCTAAGGAGGATGCTGACGAGGCTATGGACTGCGCTTCTTGCATCGGCTGCGGCGCTTGCGTTGCCGCTTGTAAGAACGGTTCTGCCATGCTCTTCGTATCCAGCAAAGTATCGCAACTCGCCCTGCTTCCTCAGGGTCGTGTAGAGGCTGCCCGTCGTGTGAAGAACATGATTGCCAAGATGGATGAACTCGGCTTTGGTAACTGCACCAACACTCGTGCTTGCGAGGCAGTATGTCCGAAGAACGAGACCATCAGCAACATCGCCCGTCTCAACCATGAGATGATCAAGGCTAAGATGGCAGACTAATCTATCTTATTAATATTAAAAGCGCCACAGACTCAAAACCTGTGGCGCTTTTTGTTGTTTCAGAATTATTTTGTATTTTTGCATCGTCACCTAAATCAATGGGATATGAATCATCAAGATAAGATCACGGAGCAGCGGTCACATTACGATCATCTGGAAAAGATGTCGGTAGCGGAATTGCTGCAGCATATCAATGAGGAGGATGCCTTGGTGGCTGAGGCGGTACATAAGGCTATCCCACAGATAGAGGCTTTGGTGGAAGCCATCGAGCCACGACTCAAGCGTGGAGGACGACTCTTTTATGTGGGTGCAGGGACCAGTGGGCGACTTGGTGTGCTGGATGCCAGTGAACTGCCTCCTACCTTCGGGGTTCCTGACGATTGGGTCATTGGTATCATAGCCGGGGGTGAAGAAGCGTTGCGACATGCGGTGGAGAAGGCTGAGGATGATTCCAAAAAGGGATGGCAAGACATGCTGGCTTATCAGCCTACAGCCGACGATACCGTCATTGGTATAGCAGCATCTGGTACGACTCCTTATGTGGTAGGAACTATCAAAGCATCCAGAAAGAAAGGGCTATTGACGGGTTGCATCACCAGTAATCCCCACACCCCTTTGGCAGAGGCAGCCGAATATCCTATCGAGACCATTGTAGGTCCTGAGTTCGTGACGGGCTCCAGCAGGATGAAAAGTGGTACGGCACAGAAGATGGTGTTGAACATGATATCCACCTCTCTGATGATCCGTTTAGGACGCGTCAAAGGCAACAGGATGGTGAAGATGCAACTGACCAATGCCAAACTGGTGGACCGTGGAACACGGATGATTCAGGAGTCACTGGGCATCCCTTATGAGGAAGCCGAGCACTACCTGTTAGAGGCTGGTAGTGTTGATCGGGTGCTCAAAGGAAAAACTACCAAACGTTGATTTTAATCTTTCGTATCCTTTGCCTTCCTTGCAAATTCGAAGAGGGCTGTAGGCAGATGACAATAGCCGTCAGGATTCTTGTCCAGATAGTCCTGATGATATTCCTCGGCAGTATAGAAATTCCTCAGAGGTACCTTCTCTACAGCAATAGGCTGATCTAATAAAGCCTGTTGTTCGGCAAACACCTTATTAATAATAGGGAGTTGGTCTTCTGTGACATAATAGACCCCTGTGCGATAGCGAGTTCCCTCGTCATGCCCTTGTTTGTTGAGGCTCACAGGGTCTATCGCCTTGAAGAACATATTCAGCAGGAACCCTAGACTTACCATCTGTTCGTCATACGTGATATGTACCGTCTCAGCATAACCTGTCTGGTCGGTATATACCTCCTTATAAGTAGGATTCTCTGTCTCACCGTTAGCGAATCCTACCTCCGTATTAATCACTCCCTCAATCTGTTTGAAGTAATGCTCTGTACCCCAGAAGCATCCCCCTGCTAAATAAATCTCTTTCATTTGCCTCTTATATATGTTACTGCAAAGATACAACTTTTTCCCCAACCACATTCGCCAATTCAGAAATAATTACTATATTTGCAAACGGAATTATATTGTTTAACCCTAAAATGATAGTGCCGATGACATAGAACAAAACGAATGAACGCTAACCGACCTATGAGTCGAGGCTCAGCCCGACAAGGTCACAGAGATTTTAATAAACAATTAATTATTAACTTACAGAATAGCGTTTCTGTTCGTACTTATTATATAAGATTTTGAGCTTTTAGCTCTTGTTCTTTGTAGCTGAATACCGCCAATCATTCAATCGTAGAGGAACAAGCTGATGGAAGTTCACGCTGTTAGGGCGTGGACTATTTGTGCTTGTTATACGATAGGTCTACTTGGCGGTAACCCAGCTACAGATAAGCATCGAATAGTTCCGCCTTTTCTTTTACAGAAAAATGATTATGAATTTAAGAAACAGAAAATTATTAACAACAATCTTGTTGTCTTTGCTATCAGTCTTTACTGCTAATGCCCAATTAATGTGGAATGTAAAGGGAGGAATTATGCCAGTTTCTTATACTGATGGTTTTGAAAAACACAACGGTGTTGATTGGATGGCTGGGTTAGAATTGGAAATCCCATTAAGCACTAAATTAAACTTAGAGACTGGATTACGTTATAAACATCATTATGCATTAACGCTTTTAGATGAAAACGACGAATACTATTCTTCAATGGAACATCATAAGAGTGTTAGTCATCTTGAACTTCCATTACGTATAACTTATAAATATCCGTTAAACGACAACTTCATGCTTCGTGCAGGTATTGGTCCTTATGCTTCATATTCTGTAGGGCAGAAGATGGGAGAGAAATGGCACAATAGTTTAATAGTTGGTTTAGAGCCTGCTGTAGCTGTTGACTGGAAAGCAATAAGTATCGGCTTAAGTTATAACCTACCTTGTATAAAGGGATATAAGGATGAGAATAATAACTCCATAATGTTTACAGTAGGCATCCGCTTTAGTTCTCGCGTCTGGAGTTCAATAGGAGACGGCATTGTAAAGTTTGATGATGCTATGAGACACTCTGGAACTTATGATGTAATAGAGTCCATGGGATCTAATGCTGGTACAAATACGTATCAACCAACTTATCCAAACAATAATGAAAATTCTCCAACCACCATTTCAGGTGGAAACACTTCTAATAAGAACAAATATAGTATAAACGAACAACAAAACTATAATACAGATAAGGGTACTTGGGGTAGATATGACAGCATGTTATCTCAACATTTTTATGGAAGTTTGGCTGCTACAAAGAATCAGGTTATAGAATGGCAGCAAAAAATGAAAGATTTGCGAACAAAATGGAAAGCAAAAGGTAAGAGTTTTCCAAACTCTACAAATGAGAATCACACAATTTCAGGTTGTCCAAACACTTCACATAGTCATTAATATAAAAGAGAGCTAAGGGACTTGGTTCTTGATTTTCACTGCTTAAGAAAAGGGATGTGGGAGTTTGGTTTGCTTCCACATCTTTTATTGCTATAGTCAGAACAAATAAACTCTGCCTTTCCCTCGCGCGCGTGCGCACTATAAATTTTTAAACCCTTGTCACCGTTGCCGCCTTGCAAAACTATTTAGTTATCAGGCAATTACAGGTAACAACGAAGTGACAACGGTGACAACGATTGGCGATTTTGCCCTAAAAGTAGGGGTGTTTTGCCTCAAATAAGAGATAAAAACGGATTAGAAACTATACTCCTATTTGTCTTTTGGGAGAGAGAAGTCACTCCGATCAAAGATTCCAGGCATTGGAATAACTCATTCCAAGCATGAGGATTTATTATCCGAAATAAGGGGATACCATATTCCATGCCATGGAACAAGTTGTTCCACCTCATGAAACAAAGTGTTCCACCCTATGGAACAAACAGGTAGGCGGCTCATCCTTGGGTCGAACGTGCCGCCTTCGTGAGGAGGATGTTATTCGCTGCTTCTCATTCACTGGTAAGATCCTCTATCTGGTCGATAATCTCCTGATACTGACGCTGGGTCTTGAAGTGGAGAGAGAATCCGAAGATAGCACCAATAACGCCTCCGATACATCCTCCCCAGTAGAGACCTTTTCCAAGGGCATCCTGATGGAGCAGATACGACTCGTACATAAACCAGCCAAGGAAGACGACAATGAGGGGAATGCCGACGATAAGCCAGTTGGCATCAAACTTCTTGGCGCGAGCCATACGACGACGGACATCCACGAGATTATTCGTCATCATGTTCGAGTCGCTCAGGTTCCTGCTGTTATAATAGGTGCCACCCAAGCAAACAAGCATCACGATGCAGGTGAAAATCCAGAAAGGTATAGAGAAACCAGATAGCATCACGAATGCCCAGTAACTATAGGGAATCATCAGCAGACAAAGCACCATGATAGCATAGTATCTGCGGCTGATGTTACCAGCGGTTTTCTTCATCGACTGTCGGATGATGCGGTCGTTGACGATCTCCTGCTGCTGGAGTTTCTTCTTCAACGTATTCAGTTGCTGACGCATCTCCTCAAACTGAGCCTCGTTCGTATTGTTTTGTAACTCGTTGTTCATAATGGGTAAATTTTTAATCGTTTGACATGTTTTTTAATTGTTCGCGAATCCTGAACAGACGGACACTGACGTTCTTAGTCGTGATACCGACAATCTGACCGATTTCCTCATAAGAGAGGTTTTCGAGCCAGAGCAGGACGATCGCTCTGTCGAAGGGTTGCAACTTGGAGATACGCTTGTGGAGCATATCCACCTGACGGGTGTCCTCGTCGCGGTCTTCAAAGAGGTTGATGTCCATGGTCAACCGGACGGTGGCAGAACGGCGTTTCTTCCTGTCGAGGGAGATGCAGGTGTTCAGTGCCACCCGATAGATCCACGTCCTGATGTCTGAGCGATGCTCGAAGCCTTCAAAACCTTTCCATAGATTGACTAGTACCTCCTGGAAGAGGTCGTTGACCTCGTCGGCATCTTGCGAGAACATATAGCACACGGTGTAGATGGTGCTCTTATGTTCCGCCACGGTTTGCGCAAATTGTTGCTCTAATGCATTCATTGTCTTGTCTGTTCAATTGATTTTGCCCATTAGACGCAACAAAGATACGAAAAACTACACGAAAACAGAAAAAATAATCGTCTCTATCGGGGAACATGATGCGAACATACGGCTATTTGCAGAAAATGTCGTATCTTTGCAACAAATAAATAATCCTATATGAGTAAAAGATATGCCCTTTTCTTCGATATTGACGGTACACTGGTCAGTTTCAAGACACATGAGATACCACCGTCTACCATCTTTGCCCTGACACAGGCAAAGGCTAACGGACATCATGTGTATATCGCTACTGGCAGACCACCTGTCATCATTACGAACCTTGGTGCCATCGAACACCTCATTGACGGATATGTCACGACGAATGGTGCCTTGTGCTTCGTAGGTGACGAGTTCGTTACCTGCCAACCTATTCCCAAGAGTGACGTGATGACGATTGTCGAGGATGCGGAAGCAAAGGGATACAGTCTCATCGTTGTTGGTAAGAAAGATGTTGCCGTCCTTGACCCTACAGGTGATGTAGACCGTATCTTCCAGCAAATGCTTGCCGTCAAGAACCTGGACAAGGCTTCCCCTCTGGAGGAGGTCCTGAAGCAGGATATCTTGCAGATGACCCCTTTCTTCCCCGCTGATTATGAGCAGCAACTGATGGCACGTTTACCCCAATGTATCTCTGGTCGCTGGCATCCTGAGTTTACGGATATCACAGCAAACGGAGCAGATAAGGGAAAGGGTATCGTAGCCATTGCCTGTCATGACGGTCTTGAGATCAGTCAGACCATTGCTTTTGGTGATGGTGGCAACGACACATCCATGATTCTCCAGGCAGGCATCGGTATTGCCATGGGAAACGCTATCGACGAGTTAAAGCAACAAGCCGATTACGTCACCTCTTCTGTTGATGACGATGGCATCCTCCATGCCCTCCGCCACTATGGCATCATCTGATTTTAAGTTATTCGAAATAACATCTCAGTTTACTCATCCTCGTCCCCTAACAACTCACGGGCAGTAACAGGATTCGACAGGATGATGTTCACCACACTGACGATGTCCGTCACGTTCACTTCCCCGTCACTATTGACATCTGCTGCTTCCTTGTTGAAATTAGCCGATGGCTTCCCTAAAATATAGTTTACCATCTCCACGATATCCGTCACATTCACAGCACCGTCGCCATTGGCATCACCTGGGATAATTTGCTCTCCAGAATGGTCTTTTGTCGAAACCAATTCTTCAGGATTTTTCCATATAAATCCATATTGCACTATCATCTTATCATCGGAACTTATAGCAACAGATGGTTCTGCTATTACACTTTGTACTTTATCAGTCTGAATCATACAAACGACAGGTTGTGCTATGACTGAGTAATCCTGTGCGGATACACAGACAGGAATCAAGTACAATGCTAAGCAATATATTATTCTGTTCATCATTTTTTCATTAGAAAAAATTTTCTTTTGATATTACTCACTCTTGGTGTATAAACCATCTTGAGGGTAACCATCAAATATAACTTGCTTGGAAGATACTCGACATGTGAATGCTATTTCCCCATCCCCATCTTGTTCAAAGATAGCGATGTTACCTGATGGGGTCAGAATCCATGTAAAAGAATCATAGGAATCCCATTCACCTGTCCTTCTCTTAGATCCTGTTCCGTCAGCATTGAAGGTTATACTATAATTTGTTGAGTTGTTTGTCATACTCCATGTACCAATCAACTCCTTGCGTGTTATGATACCACTAAGTCTGTCTGCTTGGAAAGCATAGGGGACAGAGCGCATTTGAGGAGCACCAACTTCTTGATCATTTACTTTCATTGCAAGGAAGTAGTTACCTTGGCTCCAGTCAATATCATCAGTGAACTTTAAGGTCAATTGTACCATACCACTCTTATCAGTAGTCACCTCGAAATCCTGCCCCCAAACAGCATCTCCGTTTGTACTGCCTACACGTAGTTCTAATCGTATTTTTGCCGTCTCATTTGCCATGACTTTCCCTGTTGTTGGATTCAGTAGCATGACACTATAATTCATTTCATTAGGAACCTGTGCATACAACATTGTTGTAAGCAAAGTAAGCAAGGTAGTAAATAAAAGTTTTTTCATCTGTATAAAAATTGAAAAGGCAGAACTATTCGATACTTATCCAAACCCTGGTTACCGCCAAGTAGACCTAATCGTATAACAAGCACAAACAGTCCACGCCCTATTAGGCGTGAACTTTCATCTGCTTGTTCCTCTACGATTGAATGATTGGCGGTATTCGAGTGCGAAGAACAAGAGCTAAAAGCTCAAAATCTTTATAATAAGTACGAACAGAAACGCTATTCTGTAAGTTAATAATTAATTGTTTATTAAAATCTCTGTGACCTTGTCGGGCTGAGCCTCGACTCATAGGTCGGTTAGCGTTCATTCGTTTTGTTCTATGTCATCGGCACTATCATTTTAGGGTTAAACATTATGTTTCCGTTTGCAAATATAGTAATTATTTCTGAATTGGCGAATGTGGTTGGGGAAAAAGTTGTATCTTTGCAATATCATATATAAAGAGGTAAAGGGCAATAGAGATGAAGATAAAACTTCTTAATCCTGATAGAATGACTCCCGAGCAGGTGCGCCTGTTTCGTGATGATGTGCTGAATATCGTCAGTCAGATACCTTACGGACAGGTGACGACCTATGGTGTTATTGCTGCATGGGCAGGATGGCCCAGTCATTCACGGATGGTAGGACGCACCCTGCGCTATACACCCGGTGCCGAGCAATTACCCTGTCATCGTGTGGTGAATAAGGAGGGGCGCACCGCTCCAGGATGGAGTCGTCAGCGTATGCTACTGGAACAAGAAGGAGTCATTTTCAAGTCTAACGGTCATGTGGACATGAGCCGTCATCTATGGGAACCAGAAGTAATACTATAAGCAATGGATAATATCAAAAGGATTCAAGAGATGGAACAGCGGATGGAGCAGGCTTCAACTGCTGTGATAGCGTTATCGGCGGCACTCGATAAGTATGAGGCTGCGCAGGAGGCTATCAAGTCACTGGACGATTATTATGGCAGTGACCTGTGGAAGCAGGACTTTGCCGATGATGAGGCTGGACGATTACCTGCCGACTTGAAACGCGAGGTGCTCTCAGAGGATGGTATCTGGAACCTCCTTGCTGATATCCGTGAATTGAATCACCGCTTAAAGGAAGTGTAAGACTAACGCACTACCTTCTTACCCTTCTGAATATAGATGGCACGCTGACCATGCTGTGGTTGCCGACGGCGTCCTAAGAGGTCGTAGTACACTGTGGCGTGTTGCTGGCTGACAGTTGGCAGACTGATACCAGAGGTCTGTTCCGTCTTATAGAGTAACTCAAGGTAGTTATAGTAACCACCCTGTTCGAAAGGCATGATGTCTGTCAACAGGTCGTGGTTGGTGAAAATGAGTTCCGTAGGAGCCTTCTCTGTGAGTTCCGGACCAATCCATTGCCAGACCTGTCGTCCATTGTCTGTTGTTCCCACCATCGTACATTTATCACCCCCTTGGTTGCTATGCAGATCAGTCGTGGTATCATCGGCAGTTCGTACTTTACAATAAACGGGCTGGTCCCAGCAGAAGTGGGGCAACTCAAAATAAGCATAGTAATGACCCTCGACAGGAGCCACGTCAGCAGGAGCATCCGCTGGTCGGGTGTAGTCACGCTCAACAGGAGTAGGGACGGGTGTCGCATCGACATCCGGGAAGACGGTAAGTCGTAACTCGGTGCATCCATAAGGTACCAAGTCGATATATTTTGTCGTTTGGCTCAACAGTTCCAGGTTTCCTTGTTGAGGCTGCTGGGGAGTGTAACGTCCCTCTTCCAGTTCCCATTTAATCTGCTTCACAGGGATGCGTAGTTTGAAAGGAGCATAGGATAGATCAAAGGGGATGGCACCATCTGTCTCTGTGACAGTAGTATTGCTTACCGATAAAGGCTGACGGTCATCCGCATAAGCATAGTTGAAATCAGCGATAGGCGTGATATTCCAACACTTGAAGTCATCGTTCTCAGGTTTCTTACCATGCATATTCTCATACTCCGTCAGGTCTTCCTCCATCTTCTGCGGAATAGCATACGACAGCAACAGTGGACCACGCTGGAAATAAATACCCTGTCCTTCGAGGGATGTCTTCTCAATGGGCATAGGGAGTGTCAGTATAATCACATCACCATCCTTCACTGCCTCGTCCAATGTCACAAATGTTCCTGCAGTCAAAGTCTTGTCGCTTGCAATACCATTGACCTTCAGCGAGGCGTTATCACACCAAGAAGGGATGCGCAGCGTCAGAGGAATCGTAGCACCTGCTGCTCCTTTCACGTTGAAGGTCAGTGTCTCCTCAAAAGGATATTGTGTAGTACAGGTGATGGTGATATCGCCCTGACTGGTGTTAAATGTAGCCTCACTGGGACCATAGATGGCAGCCACGGCACCACCATCAGTATCAGTAAGCCACATCCGACTGACGAAGTTAGGTAGCATACGATTCACATTACCCGAGCAGCACTCTGTCTCATGAGTCGGACGATAAGCCATCCATGTAGAGCCATGCTTATAGATGTTATGATTCGAGGTACCAGTGGCAATAAACTGGTTGATGGATGAGAAATACTGCAACGAACGGAAGTCTTTCGTGATAGCACCCATACCAGCATTATAGATCGCCTTCTCTATTTTGTCAGCCCATTCGGCAGCACCCGTTATGGTCAGATAGTGGCTCAATGTCCAGGTGAAGTCCACCACATCACAAGTCTCATGACTGATATGGATATCATCGCCCAGCAAGAACTCAGCACTTGACGGCACACCATCGGGTAGCATCGACTCACTCTCCAATTTGCGGATTGCCGTCATGGCAAGGTCAAGATATTTCTGTTTGCCAGTATAAGCATAGAGCAACAAGGGCAGTTTCAGCATCTCACAGAAGGTCACACTATGCATATAGAACGGTTCCTGACTCATGATGGCTGTCTCGTCGACCGCAAAGCGGTCTTGTATAGCCCATGCGTCCTCGGCTAACTGAAGCAACTTCTCATTGCCTGTCTTGCCATAGGTCCAGAGAATACCCTCCAGTGACATGATGTTACGACCACCTACGATGCCACCAGCCAAGTCTTCCTTACTGAAATTAAGATAGTGTTTTTCCAAGGCTGTTGGAATACGAGGGTCACCATCGTGCTCATATTTAGCCTGTAACACACGGAAGAACACCGACATAGGCCATGTGATACTCACCAGTGTGGAGTTGCCAAGTACCCCATCCACATCGGGATGAGTCAGTGTGTATTCGATACCCTCCATCGCTTTTTGCACCATTTCATCGGCATTTAACTCGTAGCCCAGTCGCAACAGACCGTCCGTATAGTATGCTGTCTGCTCATAACGCCACCAGTTGTCACCATACGACTCGTCGCTGCGTGAGATCTCACCAGCCCACAGACAAGAGTTATAAGGATAGGAAAGTGCCTCTGGATGTCCTGTCAGTCCATCATGTTGGCGTTGCATCATTGTTTGCAACCAGCCCTTAGGATGGATGTCCGACACCTCGCCAGCAATGTATTTGCTGTTGCTTTGTGCTGTTGCAGGGAGTGTTCCCATGAGGAACAGTCCTAAGACGAATGATTTACCCACCAATCTCTTCTTTATCATAAGTACCTTATATTAATGACGTTGCAAAGATACAACTTTTTCCCATACCATATTCGTTAATTTAGAAATTATTACTATATTTGCAGACAGAATAATATAAACTAATATTAACAATAAAACCTAAAGAGATTATGAAACACTTATTTTCTTCCCGTTTTATGCGTATCTCAATGGCTATTGTCTTGGTACTTGGTTTTTGCAACGAGACAAACGCCCAGTTTGGTGGTTTGCTGAATGCTGCCAAGCGAAAAGCGAAAGAGGCAGTCACTAATAAAGCGAATGAAGTCATTAACAACAAGGCTAATGATGCCGTCAGCACTGCTGTGAATGGTAACATCATCCCGCTTTATTATACCAGTGGTAATCCTATGGGAGAGTGGAATCCTGAGACTCGTCAGTACACACAGATCGGTAAGTCAGGTAATGAGTACAAGCGGGCACATGTCTATACTTTCCAGAGTGACGGTTCAGTGGTAGTAGACGATGGAAGACGGATTGGCGAGATACTGCCCGACGGTACGATGAATACCGCTCAGACACAAGGTATCAAATACAACCCCCAGAATGGTGAGGTGACTCGCAATGGGGAGTGGTATGGTAAGATTAACGACAACGGTATGTATCTCTTTAACGACAAGATGGGATGGTCACAGACAGCCATGGACAAACAGGTTCAGGCTTTCATCCTGTTTAACCTTATTGCCACTAACGAGATGCTCACTGAGTTCAAGCAGAAGTATGACGAGAAAGTGAAATTCAACAAAGAGATGCGTCAGCAGCAGATTGCTAATGCTAAAACCTCAATGTCAAACCCCAGTTTGGGAGCATCCAGCAACCAATCCTCAACAAGAACTTCACAGAATAGTGGTTCTGTGAAACTCTGGAAGGGTGGTAGTTCTGTTGGTGAGATCCGTAGTAACAACGAGGTATGGATAAGAGGTTCTAATCGTGGTAAAATCGAAAGCAACGGTGATATCCGGGTAGGTGGCAGCGTGGCTGGTCAGATACTCTCCAATGGTGATATCAGGAAAGGTGGTTCCATCGTTGGTAAGGTACAAGGAGGCAAGGTATGGCTGGGTGGCTCTATCGTTGGTGAGATTCGCCAAAACGGTGATGTAGTCAAGGGAGGTTCCGTGATAGGTCGTGCCGAGGGTATGAAAGATGCCATCAAGGTTGCCGTTGTTTACTTCTTTGGTTTCTATAATCTCTAATTATAATATGAAAAGGTTATTTGTTATCTTAATAATGACATTGTCCGTCATTACCCTTTCTGCTCAGCGGATAGGTGCTTATATCACAGACACTGATGGTTCTTTCACGAATATCAGGAATGCCCCTAAGGGGAAAGTCATTGGGAAAATCAGTACTAAACAGGCGGTGATCGTCGCCTTGGAGAACTACACCAATGGCTGGTGGAAGTTAGTAGGACTGCCAGAGGATGCTGAGGAGGCAAAAGATATTCCGTTGGCTTACTCGGCTTCAGGTTATTGGATTCACTATTCCGTAGTGGGTTTCAGTACCCGTAACTATGGAGGTCAGACACTCCATCTACGTCAGTCACCAGATGCCCATTCCCCTATTGTCTATTCCTTCTCAGAGGAATTACAACTTCACCCCGTAGGTGTCGCAGATGGTTGGATAAAGGTAAAGACAAGTGACGGGAAATACACTGGATGGATAGAGGATGAATGGATCTGCGATAATCCTCTGACTAACTGCTGTTAAACTATGAGTAGATTAGTATTCACGACATTGCTGATGGTCTGGGCGCTGACAACCAGTGCCCAGACCTATCCGCCCAAAGACACCCCCCAGTTGGAGTTCGCCCTCCAACTGCGAGTGACATTAGGGGAGACCTTTTCCATTGAAAACACCCAGCATGGGCGACGCACCGTCATTCCCATCACTGGCGGTACCTTTGAGGGACCGTTGCTGAAAGGAACGATTCTCAATGGTGGTGCCGACTACCAGTTGAATACAGAGAACCGTACAGAACTGGAGGCTATCTACTGCATCAAGACAGATGATAATGTCTATATCCATGTCCGTAACCGTGGTATCATAGCCAATGGAAAGGATGCCAGTGGTAATCCTACTTTCTATTTCAAGGCAGCACCCCAATTCGAGGCACCAGCCGACAGCCGTTATGGTTGGCTGAACGATGCCCTCTTCGTCTGTGCTCCAGAGTGGACAACAGAGTTCAAGGGTATCGTGCTGAATGTGTGGAAAGTGAAGTAATTCAGTGTCTCTTTGCATTTGATGAGAAAGTTGCTGGCACCCGTATTGACTATTGTCTGTTTGCTATCTGCTTGTCAGACCACAGATATACCGTCACTCTCAACAATAGACAAGGGGAGTGCGGATAGTGCTGCCATCTATCAAGAGAGAGCCTATCAGGAGATGTTTACGGATTCTCTTGGGAAGGCAGAGACGCTTGCCTATCGTGCCTATATGCTCAGCAGCGATTCTACCATGGAACGTAGTTCACTTGCCCTGCTCTGTTACATCTATTATCGGGAAGGAAAACAAGAACAGTTACAACTGCTGATGCAGACCGTTTCGCCAGACACCTATATTAATATGATGGATGTACAAGGTATGGTGGAACGGACGAAAGCAGGATACGAACGCCAATACTATATTGCTGCCCTTATCGTCCTGTTGCTGGTTTCTGGTATTGTCTGTTTCTGGTATATCCGTCGGATGCGAACGATCAATGGTATCTATCGACAGCGCATGAATCATGTGCGACAAGAACTGTTGAGCAGGGAGTCAAACATCACCCAGTCAACAATCCTTCCCATTGATGAGACTAAAAAGGGAATTGATGTGCTCTATGCCATTATCAACGACCAGAACATCAGTCAAATGGGTAAACAGGAGGAACAGGCACTACTCAAGACCCTCCCCATGGTGGATGCTGCTCTTGCGACAAGAATAGGTAAAGCCTCCTCACCTCTGACACCCAAGGAAACCTTCTTCTGCATCATGGAATACTATGGAAAGAGTGACAAACAGAAGGCACACTCTTTCTGCTGTTCAGAACAAGCAATCCGCAGTACCAAGAGCAGACTCGCCAAGAAGATAGACCTCTCTATCCTGCATTCGGAGTGATATATTCGAAACGGTCGAAGTCCTTGAATCCCATCTCCTCAAGTTGCTGTTGACTACGCTCTATGTCCTGCAGGGTATTATAGTCAGGGATATGGGGGAGTCGGATAGTTACCTTATCAGGATCAACATGAGAGGCAAGCCAACGGAGATTGTTAATCACTCTGCGATTCGACCTCTTCGTATATGGGCGATAGATGTCATGGTTCATGTCTTTTACGTCTATATAATAATGATAGATATAGGGAGCAACTGCCTCCAAATGACAACGCTCCACGTTCAGAGACGTTTCAACACAAATATGCCATTCTTTCGGGCATAACTTACAGAAATCCACGATTCCATCGCTTCGTAGTAATGGCTCACCTCCTCCAAAAGAAACGCCTCCACCCGTTGCTTTGAAGTAAAGGTCGTCCACCATCACCTCATCAAGTATCTCCTCGACATCCATCCACTGCCAAACGCCCTCTGCTTGGAGACACTGGGAATTCAAGCAGTACTTACAGCGCAAGGGACAGCCATGGAAGGCAACCAATGTGGTCACCCCCTGTCCGTCAGTAGCCAACCTATGGCGACAGATGCCGATGAGTGGATGTTTCATTTCGATCGGAAAGTTACGGGAACTGTATATTTCGTTCTGACAGGTTCACCATTCTGTTTTCCAGGAATCCATTTGGGCATTGACTTAACCACACGCAACGCCTCTTCATCAAAGGCAGGATCAATACCCTTTACCACTTTTGCTTCCGTGATACTGCCGTCCTTCTCCACGACAAATGTGATGATGACTCTTCCCTGAGCACAGGACTCCTCCATTTCCTTCGTATAATGGATGTTCTCAACCAAATATTCCATCAAGACTTTTTGACCTCCAGGGAATGCTGGCATCTGCTCTACGACATCACCCATGAGTTGTGGTGGTGTCTTAGGAACAATGGTGTCCACTTGCTCCTGAGACTCTAACGTGTTTACCGTCTCTTCCTTCGCTTTTTTAGACCTCATGAACTTAGCCGTCCTAATCTTTGCTGTATCAATCCGTTTCTCAACTATCACAGAGTCCACAGGTGACCTATATTCCACATCACCAGAAAGATGGGTTGGAGGTTGAAAGGCAACCTTGCCTACTGTAAGTCCATCTATGTCTTTTTGCTCCACTTTCTTCACCTTTTCACTACAGCCAGACAATGCGGACAACCCAGCGGAGATGCCGATGAGAGCCACCGCTTTCCCCAACTGTCTACGTATGTCCAACTGCCGTTCGATGTACTTAACCTCTGCCTCACAAGCAGGGCATGTACCTAAACACTCACCCTTGTGACGGCACTCACGTGGCTCATACTTAATCTCATTCGCCTTGGCTATCTGTTTACGGATATCCTTCAGCACATTACAAATTGACTTACCTCTTGTCATCATCATCCTATTACTTTATTGCGTTCTAATGTATCAAAAGACTGATTTAATCGGAAGGTTACGGGAATCGTATAATTCACCCTCAGCACGTAGTCATGTTCTCTGCCAGGAATCCAATGGGGCATCTGTTTGACAATACGAACCGCCTCCTTGTCTAAAGCAGGGGCAACACTCTTTACCACTCTTATATTCGTAAGACTGCCGTCTTTCTCTACCACGAAAGTAAGAACGACCCTGCCTTGAATACCTTGTTTCTTAGCAATGGCTGGATATTCCATGAAACGTTTTATAAATTCCTGCATGACCTCATAACCTCCAGGAAACTCTGGCATCTGTTCTACGACATCATAAATTTTATGATCGTCTTCCGGAACTACACCTGGTCTATAGGGAAGTGAGAAAATACCTGGCTCAGAATCATCCTCAATGCAATCTGTCTTATCCGAACAACTATCAGGGACATTGACTTCCGATTCCCCTTGTGGTACTTCCTTTTGTGTTTTTGCTGCACATGACAACAGAACACCTAAACCTATCATCACCCACATCTTCTTCATATCATTTCGTTTTTGTTGCAAAGATACAACATAAATACCTTGATGTCAAGAGGCTGATGATGATTGACACAAAAAGAAAAGTCTCGCTGTTGATAATCAGCGAGTTACCTTTCCCTTACATAAAGAATTGACACATCAATACAAGATAATAAGGGTTTCCTTTCCCTTATTCCCTTCGTTATTTGTATCGCTGACCGACAACTGTCCAGTCGATAATCTGCCAGAGGGCTGACAAGTGGTCAGGACGGCGGTTCTGGTAGTCGAGATAGTAAGCATGCTCCCATACATCAAAGGTCAGCAGGGGCGTGAGTCCCTTCGTCAATGGATTGCTGGCATTCGTCTCCTGTGTGATGACGAGTTTATCATCCTTATCAGCAGACAGCCATACCCAACCAGAGCCGAAGAGTGTAGCACCCTTCTTCTGGAACTCCTCACGAAAGGCATCGAATGACCCGAACTGACTTTTGATAGCCTCTGCCAATTCTCCCACAGGCTGGTTGTCCTCCTGAGGTGCACAGAACTGTGTGAAGTACAGGTTATGGTTCAAGATCTGTCCTGCATTATTGAAGATACCACCCTCACTCTTGCACACGATTTCTTCTATTGTGGCATTCTCAAAACCACTGCCTGCCAATAGTCCGTTCAGGTTATTCACGTATGCCTGCAAATGCTTTCCGTAATGGAAACTAATAGTCTGGGCACTAATCACTGGCTCCAGGGCATCAGGAGCATAAGGTAATTGAATCAGTTCGAATGTTGTCATATCGTTTTTGTACTTAAATGGTTCGTTTGCAAATATAGCAATTATTTCTTAATAAATGGATACGGTTTGGGAAAAAGTTGTATCTTTGCAACCAGAGTATGTACTATTAAACGATAGAAACTATGAATATTGGAGACAAGGCGCCTGAGATGCTGGGCAAGGATGAGAACGGACATGAGATCCGTCTGAGTGACTATAAGGGCAGGAAACTCGTGTTGTATTTCTACCCTAAGGATAATACCAGCGGTTGTACTGCTGAGGCTTGCAGTCTGCGTGATAACTACAAGGAGTTGCAAGGAGCCGGCTACGAGGTGGTAGGTGTCAGCAAGGATTCTGCAGCCTCCCATCAGAAATTCAAGGAGAAACATGAACTGCCCTTCCCACTGATTGCCGATGTCGACCATACGCTGTTGGAGGCAATGGGTGCCTGGGGTGAGAAGAATATGTACGGCAAGAAGACGATGGGTACCATCCGCACCACCTTTATTATTAATGAGGAGGGTATCATCGAGCAGATCTTTGCCGGCAAACAAGTGAAGACAAAAGAACATGCAGCACAGATATTAAACAAATGATAATAGTATGAAAGCCATCGCTACCATCGTTTTGTGCATGACATGGGCATTGACCATACAGGCTCAAAATACAATAGAGAGTATTCGCAAGGAGTACCAGAATGTTCAGGAACGGATTGCCCACATGATGCCTGACGAAGATGGGAATTATGCCTGGCCTCCTGAGTATTATGACCTGCATGTCATTCAGAACCTGCCAGCCACAGGTCCTCATCATGAGAATATCCGTATGTTCTATGGTAAAGAGGAGCAAGAGGACGAGGAGAATTATAATCCCTACCCACCCCACTACCTGCGCTTCACCACTGCGAAGTATAATTTCGCGGCACGGCAATTCTACGAGGAATACCTCTACGACAACAAAGGTCAGGTGATGTTCATCTATGCCATTACCCCAGAAGTAGATGAAAACATGACCCTTTACGAATTACGCTTGTGGTTTGACGGCAAACACCTGTTGCGCTTTACCGCCAAGAGGGCAGAAGGACAGGAAGCCTATGAGAACTTGGGGAAAGGCACTTACAAGGAAGTTTATACAGGTAAGACCATTCCTGAACTATACCGTCATGAGACAGACCGCTTTTTACAACGTGCTGATCGTTTCAAGGATATGTTCAAGGGCATTGACAATAATACCTATCTTTAATTTCCTTTCGTGATACCTCCTACCACATCATCGTTCTCGATGCTGTGTGCCGCTTTCTTGACACTTGCTTTCAGCGAGCCGAAACGGTAACTGACGGAGATGGCAAAGTGACGACCACGATTCCATGAGGTACTGAGGTCACGGAAGTCACCATTGACGGCTTCATCACAGTATTTGGTATAGCGGTCGAAAGGGTCGTTGGTCATGATACGTACCGTCAGACGGTCGTCTTTTAGGAACGAGCGTTGCAACGATGCGTAATAGCCGTACCATCCGTGCATCTTATAGTAGACGTTGGTGGGGTTATGTCCTATCTTACCGTAGCCACTGAGTGACAGTTGCAGTTTCCATGGCAGTTTCTGGGTGAGGTTGACATAAACATTATCCGACCACCCGTAGTTCCGATAACCAAGGTTAGGATTCTCATAGTGCTCATAGCGCAAGGTGTTGTTGAAGACAAGTGTGGTGGTCTCAAACGGTTTCCATTGTGCATACTGCTCAAAGGTGGCTCGACGATAACGTTGGATATTATCGTATGTCAGATAACGGATATCTCCTTCTGCCGTCTGGATAGAGGCAATGCCGCCGTTACTATACTGGTAGCCGGGAGCCAGTTGGAGGGTCAGGTTCTTACCTACATACATATAGATAAGGTTGAGACGCTGGGAGTGAGAACTTTCCAGATGTGGATTACCGCTCTGTATGATCGTTGGTGAGACAACCACGGCTGGATTCAGATAAGAGATACCCGGACGGTTGATACTGGTGGTATAGTTCAGTTTCAGCGATTGTGTCTCTGTCATCTGGTATTTGAGACTTGCCTGTGGCACCCAGTCACTGAGCCGTTGGTGAAATGTCTCTCCTTTCCCGTCAGGATAACAACCCTCCATATAACTGTATTCATAGCGCAGTCCTGCTCGTGCCGACCATTGATTCATATTTAAAATATAGTCGGCATAGCCTGCAAGGACACGGGTGGTATGCTCAAACTGATAGTCTGTCTCGGGCATGGCATCCCGATAGTCCTGAGTGTTATGACTATTGTTATTACGATAGATATACTTCGTTCCTATCTCTATCTGATGTCCTTTTCCAAGGGGTCGCAACCAGTCGGCTTGAAAGGTATGCTCCGTGAATCGCTCCCGTTCCGTTTGCAGCGTGTTGGTATAGGTGAACGGTGCATTTACAAGGTGGGTATATTCATTCTCCTGATCCGTATGTTGACGCGTCAGGGCGAGCATGTAAGAGAGTGTGAGTCGCTCGCCCTCCCGACGCGTCTTGTGCTCGAAGTCCAGTCGTCCGTTCCATGACTGATGGCTGTACCCAGGCATCCAGTATTTGTTATTGTAACTATAGAGAGGACCCCTACCGTCCTCCCCTGTTGAGGGAAGGAGTTCTGTCCAACCGTCACCTTGCACGTTCAACTTATAAAAATAACCACCAAACGAAGCGGATAGCAGGTTGAGGGAGTCGATGTCATAACTGGCATTGATATCCCCAAAATGGATGCCGCCGGGGTTACAGCCTTCTGAATGGGAAAGCAGTCTATTATCTGTCTGTAGAAAGTTACGCTCCACGTCATTGATATTCTCCGTCTCTCGTCTCGACATCCCACCATAACCATAGTTGGCAGACAACAGTAGTTTACCAATCTGTCCTGTCAGGGAGGTGTAGAGATTAGGATGATTCAGGGTGTTATAGTACAGGTTGACGACACCCGTCACCCCATCAAGTTTCGAACCGTCCATCATCACGATATTCAGGATAGCGTCCACACCCTCCGCATCCTCACGGGCACCGGGGTCGGTGATGACCTCAATGCGCTTGACCATTGACGCAGGCATCGCCTTCAACACCTCTTTGGCATTTTTTGTCAGACTGGGGTCATAATGTCCGTTCTTGTAGATCTTGAAACTGCTATTACCCTTCACCTTGATATTATCATCGCCATCGACCGTCACCATAGGAACCTTGCGCAGCATATCCATCACAGTCTGTGTCTTCGACTCCTCGTCACCCTGCACGTCATAACCGATACGGTCTATCTCCTGCTTGATGAGTTGGCGTTGCGCCTTCACCTCGATACCTTCCAGTTCCTGATCCCAGGTGATGGAGTCGCTTTCCACTTTCAGACTGTCCGTCTGAGCCATAGTAATCCCTGCTTTCGCTGCCATCAAGAGCGAAAGACATACTGTTTTCCAATATTTCATATCGTATTACTTTTTGAGTCGTTCGATGCTCATGTCAAACAACTGCTGTATAAACTCGTCCTTTGTATGCTTCTTCAGTTTCACGATTTCTGTTGCCACCATGTTCTTCTCTACGTCCTCCAGCGACTGGGTATCCTTACAGAGTTTGTATATCTGTGTGGCATAACTGTTGGCTGCCGCTCCATCGGGATTCTTCAAGAAGAAGTTCTTGTAGGTGTTAAACTCTGAGAGCCATGTCTCGGACGACTTTTTGTCAGAATCGGGGAAGAAACTGCCGAATGCAAAATTGTTACCATTGACTGTGATGGTTCTTGAATTCTTTTTATCTTGGCGGTACTTCAACGTTGTTGCGTATGTCTTGACGATGCGCCCTGTTATATGATTTTTGCTCTCTGCCCATTCTAAAGCATAGGCATAGCGATGCTGGTGTTGAGAGTCGTTGGGGTCAAGGAAGCAGGCATAAATCCATTGAGATCCTTCCATCAGACCAATGGCGACACCTCCTTTATTACTGTCTCCAACAGCGAGAGAGACAAAGTCCTCGCTATTACCCTTTCTTCCAGTATTCACACTGTAGGCTTTAGCCTCATCTTTCTGGAACGCTTTTCGGATATCCTCAATCAGACTCCTGCCCAATTTGTCGGGAAGTATAAAGTCGTAGGTATCTTCTAAACCCTCCATCTGACCAGTATCAGGATCTTTCTCTATACTATGCCTTGAACTTGCTTCCTTTTGAAGGTTACTATTCCTCAGGGCATCAAACGCCTGTTGGATGTGTTGCTGCGCAAATGCAGCCGAGGGCAGCATCATTAGCATACCCGCGATAAGGATGTTCTTACTCTTCATATGCGAAATATTCTTTGGGTTCTTCTACATAAATAACGGTTCCATCTTCCTGCATTACTGGTACAAAGCCCGATGCTGTCAATTGAATATGGGCTATCTCCTGCTTTGCCTGTTCTATCTGTTGTCTGACAGCCTGCTGTTCTCGCTCTACCTCCGCCATCAGCGTGTAGGCTTTGTCATAGTCGTGAATGGTGGGTTCTGGCTTGCGCAGTCGTGGACGTTTCTGTTTAGCAGGCAGTTGCTTGCGCAGTGCGGTGGTATCGGGCAAGGGTTGCTCGTTGGGAGCCTCGGGGCGTAGCACTGTGGTAGTATCTGCCTTTGCTGTCAAGGGGGTGGGCTGCTGGGATGGTTGCCATAACATGGCAACAGACAGGACTGCCGTTACTACCACAGCGGCGGCGCTCCATCCTATCCAGTGCTTCCTGTGCTTCTGGGGTTTCATACTTTCCAGTTCCGCAAACAGCAGGCGATATTCCTCCCACTCCGCAGGCACGTTGCCTTGAGTGAAATACTGGTTAAGGATATCCTCCTCTTCCAGTGTCGTCGTACCGTCCATGAACTTGGTCAGCAGACTGTGGATGTATTCCTTGGTGTATTGTCTCATATCTTATTCCTTCTTTTGATGTCTTCTAATAAGGACCGTCGCGCTCGTGCCAGCAGTGTACTGACTGAGGTAATCTCAATGTCCAACAGACGGGCTATCTCCTCATGGCTGCGTCGCTCCACTTGTCGCATATATAATAAGGTGCGTTGGGTGGTAGGCAGTTGCTCTAGTTTCCTGGTCAGCCATTCCTCATTCTCTTTCGTCTTCAAGAGTTCCTGAGGACTGAGAGTCAGCAGTGTCACGCTCTCTGCTTTCAGTGGTTCCATCGATCGTCGCCGTTGGTGGTTTCTTACCATGTGACGGGTCATCAGTGTCACCAGAGCCTCCACCGACTGGTAGCCGTCCAGTTCGTCGCGCATCTGCCACAGGTGGAGCATCACATCCTGTGCGATGTCCTCTGCTTCCTCATTGCCCGCCCCACTGCTCCGTCCTACGCTCAAGGACTTCTGATGCCATGTGCGGGCTTGTTGTTCAAATGCGCCTTTGTCCATTTTATCTCATTCTCATTTATAAGACACACAATGTCTCCAAAACCAAACAGGAATTAGTAAACCTTAACAAATTCGTTGCAAAAGTAGTAAGAGATGATGAGACTACCTAAAAAATAGACTGACATTTGTCTGACAAATCAATAAATATCCTACCCACAAAAGAATTGTCAGACAAATGTCAGGGAATTTATTCCTTTGTCATCACCTGTTTTTATAATTTTGCAGGAAAAACGGATATGGATATCAGACGATTTACATGGTTGGCATTACTGATCATCATAGTCAGTGCAATAGCCGTCTTGTCGCAAGGGCATCAGGAAGAACCAACATTCCAAGAGAAGTTGGAAGAGGCAATCAAATATAGTCGCAGCAAAACCTATCATGATTCCTATTACGACTATGAGGTGAAATATCCTGCGTTCTTTGAGCAAGTCCCAGACTCCCTTATTGACGAGGAAGGTGCCAGTCTGTTCCGCTGTGGGAATGTCGAACTGTCGGCACAGGTCGTTCCCAACAGCGACAGTCTTAACATGCAAGAAGGTTTGCACTACTTTTCCGCTCTTTATCATGCAACATGTCAGTCGCAAACCGCTCATTCTTTTATCTTGTCTGGACCACTCTATATCAACAATAGTCGGATACCTAACTACCGGTTTTATAGCAAGTATGTTCGTCATCGCAAATTCTGGTTTGTGCAGACACTGACCTATCCAGACAGTTGTGCCAAGGCGGTGGCTCCACTCATCCACCAGATAGATGACTGGACGGTGTGGGAAAAACCTATATAAAGTTAAATAGTACAAACAGATGAAGTTGTTTAGAAACAAAATTGTACTTTTGCCCTATCAAATCAATAACCAATATGAAACACCAATATGTCATCGTGCTCTTCGCACTGATTATCACCTCCAGTATGGTCAGTTTTACCAGTTACAGGGCAACGGAGCATGAAGTAAACGAGGATATGAGTCAGGCACTTGCCCTTGCTCTGGATGAACAGCAGTCGGACGTGATCAGTGCCGATACCATTCAGGTATTCAACCGTTATTTACAGATAGAGGCATTACGTGGGAATGCGTTATTGGCGGTAGACACCCGACAGGGGTTCCGTCCTCGTCCTCAATGTTCGATGGCAACCATCTTCGCACTCTCCGACCAGCGTCCTGCCATGGCGTTGTGGATGGTGACGATGCTGTGGGGGCTGTTCTGTCTCTGGCAGCGCAGGAAACAAGTCCCTATGATCTGTGGCTATGGCGGATTGGTCTATTCAGAAACCGATCAACGCTTTTTCGGTCTGAAGGGCGAGCCAGTAAAACTAACCCCGATGCAACAACAACTGATGGAGATGTTCTATATGTCGCCCTCCCATCTGCTGACAAAGACAGAGATCTGTGATGCTCTATGGCCTAAGAAAGAGGATGCCAGCGAGACGCTCTACACCCTTATCCGCCGACTGAAACCCATTGTCGAGCAACATACAAAACTGAAAATAACGTCTGACCGTGGTCGTGCCTATGAACTGAAAATCAAATGATAATAATTGTTTTATTGTCTTTTTGCAGGATAATTTCTGTTATTTTCTGTTGTAAATCAATGATATATCTTTGAAAATGAGTATCTTTGCACCGTATTAATACAAAAAGAATATGAAAATAGCATTAATCGGCTATGGTAAAATGGGTAAGATGATTGAACAGATCGCCCTTGACCGTGGCCATGAAATCGTGAGTATCATTGACATTGACAATCAGGACGACTTCGACAGCGATGCCTTTAAGAGTGCGGATGTTGCCATAGAGTTTACGGCTCCACAGGCAGCATACGGTAATTACCTGAAGGCTTTCAAGCATGGGGTAAAGGTCGTCTCCGGTTCTACGGGCTGGATGAAGGAGCATGGTGATGACGTGCGCCGTATGTGCTCTGAAGAAGGACAGACCCTCTTCTGGGCTTCTAACTTCAGTATCGGTGTTGCCATTTTCTCTGCCGTCAATCGTTATCTGGCAAAGATCATGAACCAGTTCCCACAATATGACGTGGAGTTGGAGGAGACCCACCACGTCCATAAACTCGATCATCCCAGTGGTACGGCAATCACCCTCGCAGAAGAGATTGTTGCCAACCTCGACCGTAAAGAGGGATGGGCAGAGGAGACGACAGATCCTAAACTGCTACGCATCGATGATATCCGTCGTGGAGAGGTACCTGGTATTCATACCATCCGCTATGACTCGGATGCTGACCTGATTACCATTAGCCATGATGCCCATAGTCGTAAAGGCTTTGCCTTAGGTGCTGTGCTCGCTGCCGAATTTACCAAGGAACATAAGGGACTGCTTACCATTAGTGATATGTTTAAGTTCTGAGTTATCTGAATATTCTGAATAATCTGAGAATAATGGAAAAAAAACTGAATATGAAGGTCCAATGGACCAAATTCATCATCGTATTAGTGCTCTACTTGTTGTTCCTCTACTGGGTAAAGTCCTGGTGGGGTCTGCTGGTAATACCATTCATCTATGATGTATATATCACCAAGAAGATTCGTTGGCAGTGGTGGAAGGACGCAGAGGGTCCCATCAAGTTTGTGATGTCGTGGGTTGATGCCTTGGTGTTCGCCCTCGTTGCTGTCTATTTCATCAACCTGTTCTTCTTCCAGAACTATGTGATTCCCTCATCGTCACTGGAGAAATCACTGTTGACAGGCGATTATCTGTTTGTGTCAAAGGTTAGTTATGGTCCACGTATCCCTGAGACACCGCTGACGATGCCGTTGACGCAGCATACATTGCCCTTGTTCCAATGCAAGAGTTATATCGAGTGGCCCCATTGGGACTACCGCCGTGTGAAGGGACTCGGCAAGGTGGAACTGAATGATATCGTCGTGTTCAACTATCCTGCAGGTGATACGCTCTGTAGTGCTCCCCAGTATCAGCCTTATGACTTCTATCAGATGTGTTACACACTGGGGTATCAGATGTACCCGCAGCGTCCTGATCCTGACTCACTCACCATAGAGCAGCGTCGTCAGTATTTTGATTTCATTTACCAGTCAGGACGAAGTGAGATCGTACGCAACCAGGCAGAATACGGTTTGATAGACACCCGTCCAACAGACCGTCGCGAGAACTACGTGAAGCGTTGTGTGGGACTGCCCGGGCAGACCTTACAGATTAAGGATCATATCATCTATATCAACGGTAAGGCAAACAAAGAACCGGATCATGTTCAATATACTTATAAGGTGAAACTCCGTGAGCGTCTGGACGACGATGTCATGAAAGACTTAGGGATTACCATGGAGGATTTGACTTCACTGAATACTGCCGGCTATATGCCGCTGACCAAGTTTGCCGTGTCAGAACTTAAACGCCGTGGACTGGCGGAAAGTATTGAGTTGAATACTGAGGCAAGCGACTTGGACATCTATCCACTCAACGGCAATCTGCACTGGACACGTGACAACTACGGTCCTATCTGGATCCCGGCAAAGGGCAAGAGCATTCAACTGACAATGGAGAATCTACCTATCTATGAGCGCCCGATCCGTACCTATGAGGGGAATACCTTGGAGATAAAGGATGGTAAGATTCTGATTAATGGAAAAGTTGCCACCTCCTATACCTTCAAACTCGACTACTACTGGATGATGGGTGACAACCGTCATAACTCTCTTGACTCCCGTTACTGGGGTTTTGTACCAGAAGACCATATCGTGGGTAAGCCCATCTTCATCTGGTGGAGCAGTGATCCTGACCGTCATGGATTCTCTGGTATCCGTTGGAACAGATTGTTCCGTTTTGTAGACAACATCAAATAACAGAGATGTCAGACTGGCTGAAGTTCGTGATAGCACTTGCAACAGCGTTTGTGCTGGTGCTTGCTTTCCGTGCTTTGGCTTTCTCTGTCTATACGGTAGAGGGTAAGGGACTGCAACCGCTCTACATCCATGGCGACCGCCTGTTGGTGAATCGCTGGAGTTATGGCTTGCGGGTGGACGGTAATGGGATGCTGCCCTATAGCCGGATGCTCCGTAAACCTGTCAATAAGGGAGACATTGTGGTTTTCGACTTACCTGGTGACTCTGTCTCTGGTGAGTTTATCGCCCGCTGTAAGGCGGTGCCAGGCGATACCCTCCGGCTGAAAGAGGGACTGGTGGTAGTTCCCGGACTGAAGAATTGTGCGGATGCCGACTACTACTGGATGGAGTCTATCCATCCCAAGAATCCCGCTGACTCACGCCACTTTGGGTTTATCTCCGAGAAAAACATCATTGGCAGGGTCGTCGGCATCCTCTATAGCCATGATGACAGCAAGAATATCTTGGAGGGTTATCGTAAGGAAAGGATGTTCCAATGACTACCGCACTCCTGCAGACTACCTATTTCGGACCCGTCCAGTGGTATCAGAAACTGGCTCGCTATGACCATTGTCTTATCGAGCAATACGACTCGTACCAGAAACAGACCTACCGTAACCGCTGCGTCATCGCCACGGCAAACGGGCTGCAAGCATTGACTGTGCCAGTAGAGCATGCCAATAAACAGCCAACAGCCAATAGCCAACTCATAAAAGACCTACGTATCAGCGACCATAACCAATGGCGCCGTGTCCATTGGAATGCCCTGCAGAGTGCTTATAGTGAAAGCCCGTTCTTCGAGTATTATGCGGATGATATCCGTCCGTTCTTTGAGCAGAGATACGACTATCTGATAGACTTCAATGAGGCTATCCGTCAGAAGATGTGTGAACTCATTGATATCTATCCTAAGGTAGACTATACCACGGAGTATCTGCCAACGCTCAACACTCAACACTCAACTCAACATGATTTCCGTGAGGTGATTCACGCCAAGCATCCCCTACCCGATACCGACTTCCAACCTCGTCCCTATTGGCAGGTGTTCCAACACCGTTATGGGTTCCAGTCCAACCTTTCCATCCTCGACCTCCTCTTCTGTATGGGACCAGAATCTATATTCTATTTGTAGCGTCAGTTCAGGATAAGAAAGTCCTGTCTCGGGGATTCCCTCCTGTGATTCCCGGATAGTTTCCTACCGACAAACTGGTCGTTTGTTACCGACTGACGATGGGTTTGTTACCGAGAAACTCTCTCTTTCTCGCGCGCGCGTGCGCGCATCATAATTTTTAAAACCTTGTCACCGTTGCCACCTTGCAAAACTATTTGATAATCAGGGGATTGTCGGTAACAACGAGGTGACAACGGTGACAAGGAAAGGCGATTTTGCTGATAGAAATGCCTCCGATCACTGTGGCGGATGCCTTCACTCACAGAGAGGAGCGACTCCCCTCTGAGAGGGGAAAATTTCCCATCTTTAAGCGAAGGCATCCCTCACTGTGATCGGAGGCATCGGAGACATTCGCCCTACATCAAGTTGTGATGCAGGGCGAATATTTTAGACTACTCTTTTGCCTTGAAATGCCAGAAGGTGGCCTGTCCCCAACTACCGAGACTACCAAAGTTACCATTTTCAGGATAAACCAATGTCATCTTGTCATTAGTGAGGTAAACTATCTCGTAATTACCTGGAATGTTACCGCCTGAATTAAATTCGTATGGCCAGAGGATAGCATTTGTATTCAACATACCTACACGCCATGCTGAAGGATCGCTGTTATCATAGTCGTTTACTCTGAAAGAGCCTGTACGGATAAGGTTACCATCCTTATCGTAACTGTTCAAGATGCCGTCAGTACCAAACGTCATGTAGGCATTGAGGTCACCATCACCATGGTTGATACCATCCTCAGTTTGCTGCAACTGACCATTAAACTCGTCAGTACTGGTAACACCCCACCACTGACTATTAAATTGGGTTCCTACAACAGAACCAGCGCCACCACAGTAACCCATGTCACCCCAGACAGCACCAGTGATAGAGGTATCCCAAGTCCAACTCTTTGAGGCTTCTCCAGCCAATATGACCATCTCTTCTGGTAGAGGATCAGCATTTGTAAAGGTGAAGGTGCGCTCAGTAACGGCATCAATATTGTTACAGTTCTTCAGACGGAAGCGCAATTGCTTGGTGACAGTTTGACCAGAAGGAACATAATACTCAAAGGGAGAATTATCTTGCACTTTGCCCATCTGCATACCAGTCTCGGCATCTTCCACATAGATGATGAAACGCTCTCTGTCCATATTCAGACTCAGGAATCTGCCTGTCTCTGACGGTGTGCCGTCTTTTTCCTGTCGCTGGACGATAAGTGTCTTTTCGAACTCATCTGAAGTAAGACCGCGTTGCCCAAACATCCAGAAGGTATTCATGTCATCTATCAACGACATACTTCTCAATGAGAGAATAGGACTTGTACGCTCAGCCAATTCAGATTGATAGGGATTATATCTTAAAAGGAATTCTTTAGTGATTTCATTCTTACCATTATACATATATGGTACTAATGTCGCGTTCTCAGAGGTCTTCAATATTATCAATGAGCCCTCTTTATTCAAGATGAAGGTACCTGTATTGATGAGTTTGCCGTCAGCCGTATATTTCTTGATCGTGTTATTATAAAGGTCAAATACCATATAGGCAAACGGGTCTGTCTCTCCCTCACCCACAGACATATTGTTTGCTTTCACAAATGATGTCAGATCTGAGGCTGCAGTTCCTTTGATATATGGATCATAAATTCCTCCAATACCGGGTAGATTCTGGCTTCGGTAAGGCTCTTCCCAAGAAGAGAGTCCATAGGTACCGAAGGTCACCTCATCTCCAGTATTCCAGTTTTTTCCTGTATAGGTACCATACGACCACTTGATACCATGAATCTGATTAATCAACGTTGTATTACTATCAATACGACGTAGTTTCAACTCCTTACCATCAACCTTGAGCACCATCGCATCGTCTGAGAGAGATATAAGGTCATAGGTCATTGTGCCTTCCTCTTCTGAATACTTCTTACTCATAGGCAACATACAACCATCAGAGAATGTGATCTGGCAGATACGCTGGTCGTAATTCTCTGTAGGTGTGAAGGTGATGGTTCCATTAGCAACCTCTACTCCTGCTGGGTCATAACGCAATACCCCTCCATCAATGATGTTGATATAGTCAAGAAGGATTCTGTCGCCCTCATCGTAAGTCCAGAAACCCAACAGTTTTTGAGTAACCATTGCGCCTTCCTTCTGATAGGCTTCGGGCTTAGCGAAGAATCCGCGATTCTCTGCATAGTGAGCACTATAGGGACGAGCATCAGCCTCATAGGTAGGAACACCCAATGGGTTTGTCGTTTGTATTCCTCCATTGTAAATAGGCTGGTCCATCTGCTTGTCGAGCGCAGCCATACAGTAGTCATCACCCCAACGGCGCATGTCATTCCAGCGGACTCCCTCAAAGGCTAACTCCCAACGACGTTCCTGTTGAAGAGCAGAGAGTGAATAGGTAGATATCGGTGACAGTCCTGCACGACGACGAACCTGATTCATACCATCTGTCGTTCCTGTCAGTTCACTGTGCATCAGCAGGACATCAGCATAACGGATGATGTTCAGCGGGTGGATATTACCTAACTGCATACCATAATCTACCCAGCCATCCTGACCGTACATCAGTTTCTCGAAGGTCTCTGCATATCCATTCTCATCACGAGCAGAAATGGGTGAGTTCTTTTTCTCATGATATTGTGTTTCCTGCACATAATCTTCACCATAAAGATAATGAGGAAGTTGGTTGACATCCTGTATAGACGCATCACGACGAATGTCCTGAGGCTCTGCATCACTCCAGTCCTGATAGAGATTAGGAGCAACTGTACCAGCACCCCATCCTTGTCCAAAGGGGAAGACACCACTATTATCTTTGAATCTCATCCCGAAAAAGAGTGCAAACTGGTTACTATATCCAGCGGTAGTGCCCCAAGACGCATACGTATTATACTTAATCTTGAAAAGCACCTCTGGATTAATTGCCCCGTCGTTCTCTACCCAACGAAGGCTCTTGTCTTTTGTATAATCGTAATCATCCACTGTATAGCGGTTAGTATAGGGCCAGAGATTACGGTAATCAGGTACCAAGGAGAAACCAGAATTAGTGATACAGTCATTAAGATAACTAACTACATCTGCTTTCGTCAGACTGCTTCCGTCTGGCAAAGTGACATCGGCAGTTCCATTGGCAATGTCATGAACGCCCATATAGAATCCAGTATAGAACAGGTAGGCACGTGCCAATAATGCCTCTGCAGCATATTTACCCACACGGCTATCGTCAATTGTCAACGTAGGAGAATAGCCATCCAGTAATTTGATAGCATCCTTCAAGTCCTGCAATATTCTACCCCAAACTTCAAGTGGTGTCGTGGTTGAGAGTTTCTCCTTCCATGACTCATTATTAGTAATAATAGGTATATTACCAAAGAGAGAAGCCAACTGATAGTAGTAATACGCACGAAGGAAAAGCGCCTCACCATGGGCATGGTCTGCCTCCTCCTTTTTGACATCCCTGGGCAGGAAGTTCAGCAAGTTAATCATCGTATTGATATTGTAAATCGACTGATAGTAGGTATCCCAACCTGATGAAAGGGAGTTATTCAAACTTTCGTTAACTGTCAAAAGATCTATTGCCATGAAATTATCATATTCTCCGCCGCCACCTAACATCTCGTCACTGGCAAGAGAGGATATAAAGAAAAAGTCACCAGTAGGATTTGCTGTAGAATAGTATAAACCTTCGTACGCTCCTGAAGTCTGTACCTGCAGCAATACCTTAGGATTGCTATATCGATTGTAGAAGCGAATAGACTTGATGCTCTTACGTTCAATCTTCGCATTAGAGCCATCCCAAAGATTGACATTAACAACAGACGGATCGGAATAATCCAACTTCGTAATGTCACCGGAAATAAAATCCTTGACGGATCCGTCAATCATCGTGATACGTAACGTATCTTGCTGTTGCTGTATCTGCGCACTCATGTTAATGGCAAATAACAACAATATGGCAGTGAATATCTTTTTCATTTTGCTATTCATTTAAGAAGATTAGTACTTTTAATTACCGCTTATAACTGTGTAGCCATACTTTTTCATAACGGCATATAACTCTTGCTGATTAATCCGTGAACCACTGGTTAAGATAATATTTACCATCATCACGATATCCGTGACGTTAACCACTTTATCACCATTCACGTCAGCAGCCTCAAAAATGAAAGTAGGATCGTCCTTACCCAGGATATAGTTCACTGTGGCAACAATATCTGTGACATTGACTTTTTTGTCACCATTCGCATCACCAGGAATGACCTCATTTACTCCATTGGGGTATACTTCCACTAAGTTCATATTGTAACTCTCTGAGGAGTTGTCAGTGAAATAAACCAAGATATTTCCTGGAATAGTTGGATCAAGAGTAATGTAAGAGAAGTCTTTCTCAACTTTCTCTCCATTAATCTTCAAAACGCTTTGCGCCTGTAGTGTACATAACGACAACAAGCATACGATTAATACTTTTAGTCTTTTCATACTTATTATTTTAGGCTGTTAATTGGTAATTCGGTAATTGTATAGATTGCAAATATAAGAAGAATATCTGAAAGTAAAAAATAAAAACAAGATTATTTACACCTTCATTAAATATTTATTACCTTTGCACGTAATATGATGGTATACCTTGGTGAATTAATCTCTATCGGCGTGGCGTTCTCATGGACGGCAACGGCACTACTCAGTGAGTTTGGCAGCAAGCGGTTGGGCAACCTGACCCTCAACGTGCTACGAATGGCTTTAGCATTACTGTTCTCTGTGATGCTTTTTATGATGGTGGTAGGCTCACCTTTGCCAGCAGGAGGGACGATGGAGGCATACGGCTGGATGCTACTATCTGGTCTGGTAGGCTATGTCATTGGCGACTTCTGTCTGTTCCAATGCTATATCATCATCGGCTCACGATACGGACAATTGTTTATGACGCTGGCTCCTCTTGCTGCCGCCTTGATGGCATGGATAACACTGGGACAGGAGATGAAAGGGATGAGTATTCTTGCCATGCTCGTCACACTGGCAGGCATCAGTATCTCCGTGTTAGGACGTGGGGAGCATCATAAGGTGGCTTTGAAACTACCCCTGAGCGGAGTCTTGTTTGCTATTGGTGCGGCACTCTGTCAAGGCATCGGACTCGTATTAAGCAAGATAGGTATGGACCATTACGACACCACACAGATACCAGCATGGCTCGTCCCGTTCAGTGCTAATTTCTTCCGTTGTATAGCAGGTATCATCGGCTTTACCTTATTACTATATGTCAGGGAGGGCTTCGCCCCGCTTCGGGAAGCCATACATGACAGAAAGGGAATGACTGTCGCCACAGCAACCACCATCTTTGGTCCTTTCGTAGGTGTAGGGTTCTCACTGATGGCAGTACAATATACCAGTGCCGGCATCGCCTCTACCCTGATGGCACTAACCCCTATTATCATCATCCTACCCTCTCGTTGGTTGTTCCATCAGCCTATCACTTGGCGCACTGTCGTTGGTGCTGTGATCTCTGTCATAGGTGTCAGCCTCTTCTTTCTTGGTTGATCATTAAAAATCCTCCATTTTATTTGCATTTTCGTTCGATTTGCACTACCTTTGTCAGCATGATACTAAAATATGACGTACTGGTTATCGGAGGAGGTCATGCTGGTTGTGAGGCTGCTTGTGCCTCTGCAAACATGGGAGCAAAGACCTGTCTGGTAACGATGGATATGAACAAGATCGCGCAGATGTCGTGCAATCCTGCCGTAGGCGGTATTGCCAAGGGACAGATCGTGCGAGAGATTGACGCATTAGGTGGACAGATGGGACTCGTGACAGATGCCACGGCGATCCAGTTCCGTATGCTTAACCGTAGTAAGGGTCCTGCCATGTGGAGCCCTCGTGCCCAGTGTGACCGTGGTAAGTTCATCTGGCAATGGCGTAGTGTCCTCGACCATACGGACAACCTCGATGTCTGGCAAGACCAAGCCGACGAACTACTGGTAGAGTCTGTTGCTGTGGCAAAGCAACAAACGATGCAGGTGGTGGGAGTGAAGACCATCTGGGGCGTGGAACTGCGAGCCAAAGCCGTCATTGTGACGGCTGGTACTTTCCTCAACGGACTGATGCATATTGGACGTAAGATGGTACCAGGGGGACGTATCGCTGAACCTGCCGTTCCTCATTTTACAGAGAGTATCACCCGGCATGGTGTCCGCTCAGAAAGAATGAAGACGGGTACACCCGTCCGCATCGATAAACGTTCCGTTCATTTCGAGGATTTAGAGATACAGGAGGGTGAACACGACTTCCACCAGTTCTCCTATATGAGTGAGCCACGTCCCCTTCCCCAACTGACCTGTTGGACATGTAACACCAATCCTGCCGTCCATGAGACATTACGCTCAGGACTGAAAGACTCCCCACTCTATAATGGACAGATACAGTCGATAGGACCCCGTTACTGTCCCTCGATAGAGACCAAACTAGTCACCTTCCCAGACAGAGAGCAACACCCGTTGTTCCTTGAACCAGAAGGGACAGATACCAATGAACTATACCTGAACGGTTTCTCGTCGTCATTACCTATGGACGTACAGATAGCAGCCCTGAAACATATCCCTGCTTTCAGAGACCTGAAGGTGTACCGTCCTGGTTATGCCATCGAATACGATTTCTTCGATCCCACCCAACTCAAGCACTCGTTGGAATCGAAAATCATTGCAGGATTATTTATGGCAGGACAGGTGAATGGTACGACAGGTTATGAGGAGGCTGGCGGACAGGGAACGGTGGCTGGTATCAATGCAGCATTGAAGGCTGGTGGTGCTGGTTGTAGTGACACAACAACAGACCAGACGTTTGTGCTGCATAGGGACGAGGCATATATAGGAGTGCTGATTGATGACTTGGTAACGAAAGGAGTCGATGAGCCCTACCGTATGTTTACCTCTCGTGCCGAATACCGTATTCTGTTACGACAGGATGATGCGGACGCTCGACTGACAGAGAAAGCCTATCAGTTAGGTATTGCGAAGAAAGACCGTTATGACTGGTGGATGCAGAAGAAAGAACTTATCGAAGAAATCGAAAACTTTTGCAAGACATTCCCGATTAAACCGAAAATCATCAATGGTGCTCTGGAAGCCCTTGGGAGTACCCCACTCGTCTATGGCTGTAAACTGGAAGACCTGATTGCCCGTCCAGAACTAAACTTCGAGAAACTACAGGAGGTGATTCCAGAATTGAAGGAAATACTGAATCGTCCTACTCAGCGAAAAGAAGAAATCGCAGAGGCTGCGGAGGTACATATCAAATATAAAGGATATATAGAACGTGAACGTATCGTTGCCGACAAGATGCATCGACTGGAGAACATCAAGATAAAAGGACACTTCAACTACAATGAGATGCAACAACTCAGTACGGAGGCACGACAGAAACTAACGACAATCGACCCCGAAACATTAGCACAGGCAAGTCGAATCCCTGGCGTATCACCCAGTGATATCAACGTGATGCTGGTACTGATGGGAAGATAACGTTCCACGTGAAACATTAAAGCATGAAACAAGAATACAATAACGAATAAACCGCTTGATTATGAACAACAAAAGACTGATGGAACATCTGCGTTGCATACCAGATTTCCCAAGAAAAGGAATCAATTTCAGAGACGTCACCACCCTCTACAAAGATGCGGAGTGCATGAAGATTATGCTAGACGAGATGTATGAATTATACAAAGACAAAGGTATCACCAAGATTGTCGGGGTGGAATCACGAGGTTTCGTCATGGCTTCCGCATTAGCTGCAAAGATGGGAGCAGGTGTAGTACTGGCAAGAAAACCTGGAAAGTTGCCCGCTACAGTCATTAAAGAGTCATTCACCAAGGAGTATGGAGTGGACATCGTAGAGATGCACATCGACTCTATCGATGAGAACGATGTCGTTTTGATCCACGATGACTTGCTTGCGACTGGAGGTACTGCACTTGCCACCTATAAACTCGTGAAACACTTCCACCCCAAAAACATCTATATGAATTTCATTATAGAGATTACAGACGAGGGATTGCACGGCAGAGACAAATTCAAAGGCTTAGTAGATGTTACTACCTTGATGGTCGTCTAACGTTCCACGTGAAACATTTCGTATGACAAAGGAAGAGAATGAGGAAAGGCTGAAGAGGCTCAAGAGCATTGTGAGTGCCCTGCCTGAGAAACCTGGCAGCTATCAGTATTACGATGCTGAGGGAACTATCATCTATGTGGGTAAGGCAAAGAACTTGAAGGCAAGAGTCTCTTCCTATTTCCATACTGAGGTAGACCGTTTCAAGACCAAGGTACTGGTATCAAAGATACATGATATCAGTTACACAGTGGTGAATACGGAAGAGGACGCATTACTCTTGGAGAACTCCCTCATCAAGAAATATAACCCAAGGTACAACGTACTGCTGAAGGACGGCAAGACCTACCCCAGTATCTGTGTCACGAAGGAATATCTGCCACGCATCTTCCCCACCCGTACCATCAACAAGAAATGGGGAACCTACTATGGTCCCTACTCACATGTGGGAAGCATGCATGCCGTTCTCGACCTCATCAAGAAACTATACCATCCAAGGACCTGCAAATTCCCCATTACCAAGGAGGGTGTTGAACAAAAGAAATACCAAGTCTGTCTTGAATACCATATCAAGAACTGTGCAGCACCCTGCATAGGGAAGCAGTCGTGGGACGACTATCAGAAGAATATAGACCAGTGCCGGGAGATCTTAAAAGGCAATACACGAGAGGTGCTGAAGGCACTCAAAGACGAGATGCTACAACTCTCCGAGCAACTCCGTTTTGAGGAAGCAGAAGAGGTGAAGCGTCGCTATCTGCTCATCGACCAGTTTGTGTCGAAAAGCGAGGTGGTCAGTCACACCATCAACAATGTCGACGTGCTCACGATCACCAATGACGAGAAAGTCGCTTTCATCAACTATATCCACGTCTCCAACGGTTCCATCAACCAGAGTTTCACCTTTGAGTATAAGAAGAAACTCGACGAGACAGACGAGGAACTGCTGCAGTTAGGTATCGTAGAGATGCGAGAGCGATTCCATAGCAATGCCAAGGAGATTATCGTGCCCCAAGAGATCGATCTAGACATGGAGGGAGTAACGATTACCGTCCCCCAGAGAGGAGATAAAAAGACCCTCTTGGACCTTTCGCTAATGAATGGAAAACAATATAAGTTCGACCGCCTAAAACAAGCCGAGAAACTCAACCCAGAGCAGAAATCCGTGCGTCTGATGAAGGAACTGCAAGACCTGTTGCACCTCCCCAAGATGCCCTATCAGATCGAGTGTTTCGACAACTCCAATATCTCAGGTTCAGATGCCGTTGCCGCCTGTGTCGTCTTCAAGAAAATGAAGCCCTCTAAACAAGACTATCGCAAGTATAATATCAAGACGGTAGTAGGTCCTGACGACTATGCCTCCATGAAAGAAGTGGTATGGAGACGCTACCATCGACTGATAGAAGAGGAGCAACCCCTACCCGACCTCATTGTTGCCGATGGCGGTAAGGGACAGATGGAAGTCATCCGACAGGCAGTACAGGACGAACTCGGACTCGATATTCCCATTGCCGGACTTGCCAAGAACGACCGCCATCGCACCAACGAACTGCTGTATGGTTTTCCACCACGCATTGTTGGTATCAAGGACACCTCAGAACTGTTCAGGGTACTGACCCATCTGCAAGATGAAGTCCATCGTTTCGCCATCACATTCCATCGAGACAAGCGTTCTAAGCACGCTTTACACTCCGAGTTGGATGATATCAAGGGCATAGGTCCAAAAGCCAAGGAAACCCTCTTAAAAGCCTTCAAAAGCGTCAAACGCATCAAGGATACAGAACTGCAAGACCTCACGGAAGTGCTTGGGGCTGCGAAAGCAAAGATTGTCTATGAACATTTCCACCCTGCTGAATAAGTGCTATTCAACCGCTTTACAAGGGTAAAGAGACACCATCATCATTGCAATTTAGATTAAATTGCTGTGCAATCTAAGTTAAATTGCAATGATGGGAATAGCAAATGACAATAAATAAGATGGTTTGTTGCATCTTTGACTGAGTCGAAGTACTAATGCATGACCGAACTACCTTCGCCTACCCATAGCCTTTCAAAAGAAAAAATAAAGGAATTTATTTTGTTCTTTACTCACTTATTCGTACCTTTGTCCGCATGAGAATAGTGATACAACGTGTACAGCATGCCAGTGTGACGATAGACGGCAAGGTGCATTCCGCTATCCAGCAGGGTTTTCTGATCCTACTTGGAGTGTGTGATGAGGACACCAGCGAGGATGTCGACTGGTTGGTGAAGAAGGTGTCAGGACTGCGTGTTTTCGATGACGAGAATCACGTCATGAACCGCTCTATATTAGACATTCAGGGAGAGGCTTTAGTGGTCAGCCAGTTTACCCTTTTTGCCAGTTATAAAAAGGGTAATCGACCCAGTTGGTTCAAGGCTGGCAGTCACGAGCACTCCATCCCCCTCTATGAGGAATTCTGCACGAAACTAAGTGCTGCGATAGGCAAGCCCGTAGGTACTGGCGAGTTTGGTGCAGATATGAAGGTCGAACTACTGAACGATGGTCCCGTCACCATTTGTATGGATACTAAAAATAAAGAATAATATGAAAATAACAAAAATACTATTCTATATAGGTGTAGTCATGATGTGTGCTGGCATCTTATTACACCCTCTTACAAAGATTTTACTCTTTGGAGGATTCTTAGAAGTTGGTGAAGGATTTACTAATAAAGTTATCTTCGGAATTGGAGAATATGAATTGTTGTATTGGATGGGATTAATACTAATATTAACTCATTTTACCATAAGTATCAAAAAAGATACAACGCTCAAAATATTCATTGCCTTAGGGCTTGCTTTTTGGGGATATATTCTCTATACAGGTGAACTAAAATTAATTGGTTGTTCAAAACCAAATACAGAAACTATTAATATCAATAAAGACAACATAGAATAATATGAAAAAATACCTAAGAGAAATAGAAGTATCGGGAGTCATCCTGATGTTTGTCGGCTTTATCATCAGTATGGTCTCAGGATCCAACTTTGGCGTGTGGCCCTGTATATTTGGTATCTTCCTGTGGGTAATTGTATTTCTATACAGAGCCTTTCATTGGAAAGAATATGAGCGAGAGAACAAACAGGGAATCATTATTGTCCTGTTAGCCATTGCTTTACTGATTTTTAATATGCTAACAAGAAGATGACCATCAAGGAAGCACAAGAGACTGTTGACCAGTGGATTAAGACCTACGGAGTAAGATATTTCTCAGAACTGACAAATATGGCAGTACTGACAGAGGAAGTGGGCGAACTGGCACGTGTCATCGCCCGTAAATATGGTGACCAGAGTTTCAAACCAGGTGAGAAAGACAACTTAGGTGACGAGATGGCTGATGTGCTATGGGTATTGCTCTGTCTTGCCAACCAGACAGGGGTCGACCTGACAGCGGAGTTCAAGAAGAATATCGAGAAGAAGACACAGCGAGATAAGACACGACATATTAATAATGACAAATTATGATGGAACAACAAGAGAATAAGTATGAGAAGGCACTAAGTCTTTACAATACAGACATCAATGACGAGGAGGTACGCACTGCCGTCCGCAAGATTATCGCAGAGAAAGTACATGAGAACGATACCGCAGAAGTGAAGAAATTCCTGCTGGGCAGTGTGGAGTTGACGACCCTCAAAACCACAGACTCAGAGGAGAGCGTCCTTGCCTTCACAGAGAAAGTCAACCAGTTTGACGAGACCTATCCTGACCTACCCCATGTAGCGACCATCTGTGTCTATCCCTGTTTTGCCAAGACAGTGGCAGAGACCTTGGAGATAGACGGAGTAGAAATCGCCTGTGTGTCAGGCAGTTTCCCATCCTCACAGGCAGTCATCGAAGTGAAGGTTGCAGAGACCGCCCTTGCCATCAAGGATGGTGCCACAGAGATAGACATCGTACTGCCAGTAGGTAAGTTCCTGAGTGGTAATTACGAGGATGTAGCGGATGAGATTGCAGAACTGAAGGCAGTATGCGGAGAGCATAAGATGAAGGTCATCTTGGAGACTGGTTGTCTGAAGACAGCAAGTAATATCAAGAAGGCAGCCATCCTTGCTATGTATGCAGGTGCCGACTATATCAAGACCTCAACAGGTAAGTTAGAGCCTGCGGCAACCCCAGAGGCAGCCTATGTGATGTGCCAAGCCATCAAGGAATACTATGAGAAAACAGGTATACAGATTGGTTTCAAACCAGCCGGCGGACTGAACAGTGTAATGGACGCATTAATCTATTACACCATTGTCAAAGAGGTATTGGGCAAGGAATGGCTCACCAACCAGTGGTTCCGCATGGGAACATCCAGACTTGCCAACCTGTTGCTCAGTGAGATCTTAGGACAAGAGACGAAATTCTTTTAGTAATTACGCTCTATCACGTAATCGACATAGGCAGTCAGGGCATCCTTGATTGCCTTTTCTTTTACACAAGTATTGATATAATCCATGCAAACCTTACTGAACTCCTGCATACGCTGTTCTGCATACTCGATGCCCCCTTGTTGCTTGGTGAACTCTACTAATACGGCTATCTCATCAGGATTTATCGTACCCGCCTTGACTTTCTTCGCAAGGGTATGCATCGACTCGTAATTAGCCTTATTCAAAGCATAGAGAACAGGAAGGGTCAACTTACCCTCAGTCATATCATTACCAGTAGGTTTGCCTATCTCCTTCGAGTCATAATAATCAAAGATATCATCACGAATCTGGAACATGATACCCAAGGTCTGTCCAAACTTAGCCGCTTTCTTTACCTCTTCGTCAGAGGTTCCTGAGGAGATAGCACCGATAGCGGCACAAGCCTCAAACAAAGCGGCTGTCTTTTGATTGATGACCTGATAATAAACCTCCTCGCTCAACTCCTGATTCTGGATATTAGACAACTGAAGGATCTCACCAGCAGCCAACGTACGACCTAACTCAGCAAGATACTCCACAATACGCTTGTTACCCGTCTTAGCCACACTCAACAAAGCAGTAGAGAGGATATAGTCACCCACCAACACAGCCACCTTATTATTATAGGTAGCATTGACAGAAGCCTGACCCCTACGCTCCCCACTCTCGTCTACCACATCATCATGAACCAACGAGGCTGTATGTAGCATTTCCAAGCCTACAGCAGCATACTGAGTCACGTCGGAGACTCCTCCGTAGTTCTTGGCAGTGAGTAATATCAACATAGGACGCATACGCTTTCCACCACGCTGACGGATATGCGTCAACACTTGTGAAAGTAATCCATCCTCATGTGACAAACTCTTGTTGAACAATTCGATGAAATCGTCGAGATCCTTCTCTATAGGCTGCTTGATAAGTGACAAATAATCCATTTTCATTGAAATTTGTTACAAAAATAGTGAAAATATCGGGATATTGGAAAATATTTTAGTAATTTTACGCAGAAAATAAATAATGTTATGGATAAACTCTTCCTTTTAGACGCTTATGCGCTTATTTACCGCTCTTATTACGCTTTCATCAAGAATCCGCGTATCAACTCGAAAGGTCTGAATACTTCAGCGATCGTTGGTTTCGTGAATACGTTGCAAGAAGTACTCACCAAGGAGCAACCTACTCACCTTGGGGTCGCCTTTGACCCTCATGGTCCTACATTCCGCAGTGAGGCTTTCCCAGCATATAAAGCACAACGGGAGGCTACCCCAGAGGATATCCGTAAGGCAGTACCTATCATCAAAGACTTGTTGAAGGCATGGAACATTCCCATCCTGCAGGTTGACGGCTTCGAGGCTGATGATGTCATTGGTACACTTGCCACGAAGGCTGGAGCACAAGGAATGACTACCTATATGCTGACTCCGGATAAGGATTATGGACAGTTAGTCAAGGAGAATGTCTTCATCTTCCGTCCTCGTCATGGAGGTGGCTATGAGACGATGGGTATAGAGGAAGTAAAAGCAAAATATGGTATTCCATCGACAATGGCTGTCATCGACCTGCTTGCCTTGATGGGTGACTCTGCTGATAACTTTCCTGGTTGTCCTGGTGTGGGAGAGAAAACTGCTGTCAAACTTATCGACCAGTTTGGTACCATTGAGAACATGCTTCAGCATACGGATGAGATCAAAGGAGCACTCAAGACAAAAGTGGAGGAACATGTGGAGGATATCAAGATGTCGAAATTCTTGGCAACCATCAAAACGGATGTTCCCATCGAACTGAATCTCGACGAATTGAAAATCTCAGAGCCGAATGAGGAGGAACTTGGAAAACTGTTAGAGGAATTGGAGTTTAAGACCCTTGCAAGTAAGATTCTTAAAAAAACTGAAAAAGTATCAACTCCTGTGAACGGACAACTCGATTTGTTTGCAGAATTTGCGCCCGTGGGGACGAGCGAGCCAGAATTTTCGAAATTTGAGACGTTAAAATCAGTGGTTCACGACTATCAACTGATTGATAATGAGGAAGATTTAAAGAAATTATGTGACTTTTTCTTAACAAAAGAAATTCTCAGTCTAGATACAGAGACCACTTCGACCAATGCCATCGACGCAGAATTGGTAGGATTGAGTTTCGCTGTGAAGGAGCATCAGGCATTTTATGTCCCTATCCCACCCCAACGGGAGGAGGCACAGAAGATTGTCGAGATTTTCCGACCCGTCTATGAGCATGAGAAGATTTTGAAAGTCGGACAGAATCTGAAATACGACTTAGAGGTTCTTCGTAACTATGACATTGAGTTGAAAGGTAAGATGTGGGACACTATGATCGCCCACTATCTCATCCAACCCGAACTTCGTCATAACATGGACTATATGGCTGAGATCTATCTGCACTATCAGACTATCCATATTGACGAGTTGATTGGTCCTAAGGGGAAGAACCAGCGTTCGATGCGTGACCTGGATCCTAAGGAAGTATATGAATATGCGGCAGAGGATGCGGACATCACATTACAGTTGAAGAATAAATTAGAGCCGGAACTGAAGAAATATGGAGCCGAACAGTTGTTCTATGACATTGAGATGCCTTTGATGCCTGTCCTCGCAGAGATGGAGATGAATGGTGTGTGTATCGACACCAACTCTCTGTCAGAGACATCTACCCAACTGACCCAGCGCATGCTCGACATAGAAAAGCGGATCTATGAGTTGGCTGGTGAACAATTTAATATCGCATCCCCCAAACAGGTAGGTGATATCCTTTTTGGTAAGATGAAAATCATCGAGAAACCCAAGAAGACGAAGACTGGACAATATGTGACGAGTGAGGAAGTGTTACAACAACTACGTCATAAACATGAGATAGTCGATAAGATTCTGCAACACAGAGGGTTAAAGAAACTATTAGGTACGTATATCGAAGCATTACCTAAGTTGATCAATCCACATACAGGACATATCCATACCTCTTTCAACCAGACAATCACAGCAACTGGTCGACTGTCGTCGTCTGACCCTAACCTGCAGAATATCCCTATACGTGGAGAGGATGGAAAAGAGATAAGAAAGGCTTTCGTACCAGAACCTGGTTGCTTGTTCTTCTCTGCAGACTATAGTCAGATAGAACTGCGTGTGATGGCTCACTTATCAGGTGATGAGAATATGATCAACGTATTCCGTGAGGGTAAGGACTTGCATGCGGCAACAGCAGCAAATATCTATAAGAAAGATATTACAGAAGTAACCCGTGATGAGCGTACTAAGTCTAAACGTGCTAATTTTGGTATCATCTATGGCATCACTGTTTTTGGTTTAGCAGAGCGTTTGGATATCGATCGAGCAGAGGCAAAACAGTTGATAGACGGCTATTTCGATACCTTCCCACAAGTTCATGACTATATGGAGAAATCCAAAGAGGTGGCTCGCCAACAAGGATATGTCACTACCCTATTTGGTCGTCGTCGTTATCTGCCAGATATCAATAGTGCCAACTCTGTGGTTCGTGGATTCGCAGAGCGTAATGCCATCAATGCTCCAATCCAGGGTACTGCAGCGGATATTATTAAGGTAGCGATGATACGTATCTTCCAACGTTTTAAGAAAGAAGGTATCAAGAGTAAGATGATTCTCCAAGTACATGACGAATTGAACTTCTCTGTTGTACCAGAAGAAAAAGAGACAGTAGAACGTATCGTATTAGAGGAGATGCAAGGAGCCTTTGAGATGAAAGTACCCTTGGTGGCTGATAGTGGTTTTGGTAGTAACTGGTTGGAGGCACATTAATGAGAAAAATACGTACTATTGAAATGCAACGGCTCACAGTAGATGAGTTTCGTGAGTCAGAAAAGATGCCCCTTATCGTCGTACTGGATGATGTACGCTCTATGTATAATGTAGGAAGTGTTTTCCGTACTTGTGACGCTTTCCGTGTAGAGGCAGTCTATCTCTGTGGTATCAGTTGCACTCCCCCAGCCACGGAGATTCACAAGACAGCATTAGGAGCAGAGGATTCTGTCAGTTGGAAATATTTTCCTTCTGCCTTGGATGCAGTCAAAGAATTACAAGAGAAAGGCTATCAAGTGCTGTCTGTAGAACAAGTGGAGCACTCTACAAAACTACAAACCTTTACACCACAAGAAGGACAACGATATGCTGTTATCTTAGGAAATGAGGTAAAAGGTGTACATCAGGAAGTTGTGGATGCCTCTGACGGTTGTTTGGAGATTCCACAATTAGGTACCAAACACTCTATGAATGTCAGTGTCACAGCAGGAATTATTATTTATAAATTTGCTGAGACTTTGATGCTAAAGCGATAAATAAAAGTGTGGATAAACTAGTGGATAAGTGTGTTTATAACTTGTGAAGTAATTCACTTAACACACTTATCCACTCTTCTGTCTATGGATAAAAAGAATAAATCACAACTTTCTGAGTAACTTTTCCACTCTTTTTCGCTGAAAAAAGATATAAACTTATTATATTTGCACCAGAATTGAGAATTGTGGATAAACTACTTAGTGAACTCATAATCAGCAAGAAAGTATTCACAAGGGATGAGGAAAACTGGAGATAATAAGTGAATAAATAATCTGGCAAGAAAAAGCCAAGAAAGTTTTGCACTTATCAACGACATATCATCCTATTCATTTCATTTTTAAAAGAAAAAATAAAAAGAAAATAAATATAATATGATGTTGAAAACTGAGTGGATCAAACAGGGATTTATCGATGAGCCAGTGGCTGATGGTATAGACTTAAAAGCAGAGATTCGTCGTCTTGCTGATGAAAAAAATGCTGTTATCTTAGCACATTATTATACGAAAGGTGAGATACAAGAGATTGCTGACTTTATCGGTGATTCTCTGGCACTTGCCCGTAAGGCTGCAGAGACTGAGGCGAAAATCATTGTGATGTGTGGTGTTCACTTTATGGCTGAGACTTGTAAGATACTCTCACCTGATAAACTCGTATTATGTCCAGATCTGAATGCCGGATGCTCTCTTGCTGATAGTTGTAAGGCAGAGGATTTAAAGAAATACAAGGAAGAGCATCCAGGTTATCAGGTAGTCAGTTATGTTAATACCACGGCTGCTGTCAAGGCATTGACAGATGTAGTAGTTACCAGTGGTAATGCTAAGAAAATAGTAGATACTTTTCCAAAGGATGCTAAGATTATTTTTGGTCCAGATTATAATTTAGGATCTTATATCAATGAGATTACTGGCAGGAAGATGCTTTTATGGAATGGTGGATGTCATGTTCATGAGCGTTTCTCTGTACCTGAGATTATCAAACTGAAAGAGCAATATCCAAAGGCATTGGTTCTTGCACATCCAGAATGTAAGGGTCCTGTGCTCGCTACGGCTGATATTGTGGGCTCTACAGCCGTTCTTTTGAAATATGCGGTAGAACACCCTACCGAAGAGTATATCGTGGCTACAGAGGCTGGAATTTTGCATGAGATGCAGCGTCAATGTCCTGATACCAAGTTCTATCCAGTACCGCCAGAGATATCAGAGGGTTCTATAGGTTGTCATTGTAACGAGTGTGACTATATGAAGATGAACTCTCTTCTGAAGATTTATAATGCTCTAAAGTATGAATGGCCGACAGTGGAGGTAGATAAGGAAATAGCCCAAGAGGCTGTAAAACCTATAGAAAGAATGCTGGAGTTGAGTTAAAATATATATTTATATATGATTTATAATGAGTAAATAACCTCTTATCCTTTTATCTCCAAATTGAAGGTTAATTTACTGTTTAGAGTGAGAATAAATAATAACTGGAAGATATTTATATATGATCCAGGTAATTATTGTGCTGATAAAATAAATTACAAGGAATACTATTACTATTGAAAAATAGCCTTTAAAAGTAAAACTAAACATATTAAATAGTTTACTGGTGATAAGCGGAACTCCTCCACATATAAAATAATATACTATACTATGACTACCTGTCCATTGTATAAGGTAGTTTGGAGGAAGCAGTTTGAATATTATTACTAACAATAAAATACCTATTATTAGATCTATAACGAAAAGAGGATAGTTAGATACTACGATAGGTCCAAAAATAAATTGTCCCTCAGTTTTATATATTATTAATTTGCTGATAATAAACAATATAGTTAATATAGGAAGTAGTTTTAACTGGAAGTGACTGAACTGATTCTCAAAATGTCTGAAAATATATCCAAAAGACAAGAAAAAGAAACCTAATAAGGATTCATTTATGTGCCAAAAATTATCTTCATAATGAATGCAGGATGGATTGTAGTTATTACCTATAAGATATGACAATATCAGCATAATAATCGATGTTATACTTATGATTTCTATTATATGTTTTTTTAAATAGTGAAGTATTATGATAAACATTAATTCTGATACAATTAATGCTGCAATAAACCAGGAAGCATATCCATATATGATATCTGTAATAATAGCGAATAAGTCTGTATTATGATATACTAGAGCTTTAGGAAAAGCCATAATAGAGGTAAAGAAAAAATATGGAATAATTAACTTACGAAAAATAGAATAAATTCTTTTCTTAATGATTAAGTCTTTGTGATATAATAAATATCCTGATAGAAAAAAAAATACAGCGAGGACATTTCCTACATACATTGCATAGGGAGTAATATCATATCCTACATAATACATTTCAGTATGAAACCATAGTATGGCAATCATACAGAAGCCCCTAAGCAAGTCTATCCATTGGATTCTCAACATTTTATAAGATCTATTCATATTTTACATGTCAAGGTCATTTTTATTATGCCTGCAAAGTTATAAAATCTGGAGAAACTTTTTTATATTTTTCGCTGAAATATAATAGATATTTGCTATATTTGCAACTATTATGAATCATGTGATAAAAATATTCTCGATTACTGTTCTAATGGTAGTTTCCTTTTTCTTTTTATCAATACTAACAGTAATGATACCAAAGGAGACTATAAAAATACATGTTCAAGAGTCAATGGATATCATAGAAAAGGAAGGATTAAAATATAGGATAGGTGATATCTTTTTCTTCCGCCTTGACAATTTCACAGATGCATTAATGATTAATATAGCGATGGGAGTAAATGATAGCCAACCTGTGAAATCTGTCATACAGAATACTTATTATTTACAGAATGAGAATTCGTCTATTATTAAAGCCACCCGTGATATTGCTGATGAAAATTATCAAGGGGTATATGCTGTACCTTATCCACGTTATTGGCATGGGTATCAAGTCATATTAAGACCCTTACTGTATGTAACAAATTACAAGGGTATTAGGATGATTAATGGTTGTTGCTTTGTTAGTCTCCTATGTATTATATTCGCTTTTTTAATAAAGAGAAGAGAATGGCAACTGTTAGTAACTTTAATTATATCTTTCTTATTGATGAATATATGGATAGTACCTTTATCCATTCAATTTTCAATCTCATTTTATATTGCTTTATTAGGGATAGTCTTTTTACTGTATAAAAGGATAATTCACTTTAATCATCTGATAGTTTTTTTTACAATAGTAGGAGGATTAACCAGTTATTTTGATTTGCTTTCAGTTCCTTTATTAACTTTATGTTTACCACTGATAGTTTGCTTATATCTGTCATCAGATAATAATAATGATAAATATAAGTATATGATTTATTATTCTCTATGTTGGTTCTTTTCGTATAGTTTTGTATGGATAAGTAAATGGGTGATTGCTCACTTTATTGTAGGCTATCCAATGCAAGATGCCATTCAACAAGCAGTTTTGCGAGTTTCTACAGAATACGATGGTTTTGATATGTCTATTAAAGGGATTATCGACTATCTGATGAATTATCCTTCTTTATTTATGATAGGGATAGTCGTACTGTTATTATTTATGATATTGAATATCTTTCTCTGTATTCGTAATAAGAAAATTTATCAATCTGAAAGTTATTTATTAGTTATTGCATTGATGCCTGTCATTTGGTGTCTTGTCATGAGAAACCATTCCGTCATTCATGCATGGTTCGTGTGGAGAATATTTACAATCTCAGTAGTGGCGTATACATTGTTTATCTTCAGATATTTTGGTTTATTCAAGAGAAATACTCATTTATTCAGTAAAAGTTCATAGAGTTGACGATGTTTTTTAGTCATGATTTCTAAAATAAGTCCACCAAGATAAAATAACATAGCCAATAACATGATAAATCCAGAGACTATAAGAGTCGGAAAGCGTTCAACTAATCCTGTATGTAGATAATCGATGAATACAGGAATGAACATAACCACAGAGATAATAATCAAGATGACTGATATCGTAGAAAAATATAAATAGGGCTTATAATTTCTCAACAATTTAAAAAGGGTATTTAATATCTTAAAGCCATCTTGAAAAGTATTCAATTTTGAGACGCTTCCTTCAGGACGATTTCGATAAGCGATAGGTACTTCTTTAATTTTGAAGTTTTTGTCTAAGGCATGAAGTGTCATTTCTGTTTCTATTTCGAAACCTTTTGACAGTATTGGAATGTTCTTCACAAAAAGGAAACTAAAGGCTCTGTAACCAGTCATAATATCTTTGATATTGTTATTGAAGAAATGATTAATAAGATATTTTATCAATCGATTTCCCATGTTGTGCAGTGGACGCTTGTTTTCTTGAAAATAAGTAGTAGACAGTCGATCACCAATAACCATATCATAATGTTCATTGAGAACTAATTCACACATTTCCCTCGCATTTTCTGCTGGGTAAGTATCATCGCCATCCAACATCAGATAACAGTCTGCATTGATATCTCTGAACATACTTCGCACTACATTACCCTTACCTTGTCTATATTCATGGCGTACTGTTACACCAGTCTTTTTAGCCATTAGGACAGTATTGTCAGTTGAGTTATTGTCATAGACATATATCTCTGCTTCAGGTAAGGCACGTTGAAAATCTCGAATAACTTTCTCTATGGTTTTACCTTCATTGTAACAGGGAATAAGGACGGCTATCTTATTTTTATTCATATTCATTTATCTGATAATAGCAATTTTGCATACCGTTCCTTTCTTTCCGTCTTGTGTGGCAGTAATGACATTGTAGACACCACTTGCTACACGATTACCTTTTTTGTCTTTACCATCCCATGTGAATAGACCACCATTACTACGTCCCTCAGCAATCAGAAAACCAGCAGCATTAGTAATCTTCACATCCGCATTCAGAGTAAGACCAGTGATAGTGATCAGACCAGAATAATTATTGAAGTCTACAGGATTAGGATAAGCATATACATTATCATTATCCATACTCTCAGCAGGTTCTGTGGCATCACTGATATAGGAGCAGAGTCCCTTGTCAGTTCCAAAGAATACCTCACCAGTCTGCTGATTGATGGCTATTGACTCAATATTATTACTTAATAGTGGACTATTCTCCATCGTGAAATGCTGTAACTGGTCATTATTATCAGCACTTATGAGATAGACACCATTTGAACTTGTACCAAACCATTTTCTACCACCACCGTCAATAGTAATATTTGTGATTTCTATTCCATCCAGTAGATAATCAGCATATCCGCTATCGTCTTTCCTTGGCACTTTATACTGTATGATACCAAGTGATGGGTCAGTTATTTCATTGACAGTCAAATAGAATGGACCTTTGTCTGTTCCAACCCATATATTACCCTCTTTATCTTCACAGACGCATTCAACCCAAACGACGGATAAACTGATACCATCTTGGTTTTTGAAGTTGTTGAATTTAGTGATAGAGTTATTATCGTCATCATAACATAAAAGAGCAGGGTTATCACTATGCGCATTGGCAAACCATAATAATCCGCGACTATCTATCATAGAACCTTTCATCATACGCAAAGAACGGTTATTAATATCAATTATTTCTGGATTAATAATGCCACTCCATTTACCATCTTTACTCCATTTGATAATAGCAGCTTTGGGAGCCTCACTATTCAGAAAAAACAGATTACCTTCTTGATCATAAATAGCACCGTTTGTAAATACATAATTGGGATTATTATCTGTAGTGGCAGATTTTATATATTCATTATTACCATCAGTATAGTTATATTTGAATGTACCATTCATGAATTCATAAAGTCCTGAACAAGAAGTAACGACAACATGATCTTCATGAAGTGGATCAATAGTTATTGACGTGACATCTTTGTAACTATTAGCAAAGGCTGGTTTTATATCGTCTTGATAGATAGTCCACTGGTTATTTTCTAAAATTTGAATGCATCCAGGTCTATTATAGGTGTTAAACTGGTAAATACCTCCTCCTACAGTATAAAGTTTTCCTTTATGCATCAGCATATTAAAAAAGTAATTATACTTCGGTCCACCAGGATTCAGTTTCTTTACCACTTCAATATATTGGTCATAGGCACTATTGTCTTCTTCTGGTAAGTTAGTAGGGTATTCAGGATGATTAGGGGTATAACTGTCACTGATCTCAGCACGTTCCATATTGACTTTGACAATGCCAAATTCACAGATAAGATAGGCATATACACCATCAATACGGATGCTTTTGACAGTCTTGTCACCTGTAATAATTTTCGTGTAGAGGTCACTGATATTGATGACGTTACCATTTGTCTCTACCAAGTCGATATTCGAGTTTTGGTAGACTACTATCAGGCGCTTTGCATCAGGACACCATTTAATATGTCTGATAAAGGTATCACTCAGTCCATTCGTTTTATCATAGGTGTAGATACTCTCATCGTTCAGGTTATACTGATAAAGATCATTGCTTGCCATGACGAAAAGTTCATCACCAGCCTTCTCTATCTCTTGTACGTCATGATAAGCCATATAGGTTTTCCATTTACCAATCTGTCCAATGGAGAATGGACAATTAAGAATGGTCAATACAAAGAGAATGATGAACTTTTTCATAATCTACAAGGTTTTCAAATATTCGGCAAGTTTCTGTGTGGCGCGTGCCCGATGACTGATTTTGTTCTTGATATCAACACCTAACTCAGCAAATGTCTTGTCGTAGCCATCTGGTTGGAAGATAGGATCGTAGCCGAAACCCTCCCCTCCCCTTTTCTCTCGGATAATCTCACCCTCGACAATACCTTCAAACTGACTGACTTTCTTGATGCTGGTACAGCCACAGGGACATACGTCCTTCTTTTCTATTAACGCAATGACCGTGCGGAATCGTGCCTTGCGGTTGTTATTATTTCCTAATTCCCGCAGTAAGCGAGCCATATTGGCTTCTGAATCGTGTTCTAGAGAATCTGGATGTTCTAGACTAGCATACCTTGCAGAATATACTCCAGGGGCTCCATCCAGGGCATCTACCTCTAACCCTGTGTCATCTGCGAAGCAACTCACATGGTAATGGTCATAGACATATTTTGCTTTTTGAAGGGCATTCTCCTCCAGTGTCTTACCAGTCTCAGGGATATCCTCATGGCAACCAATATCACTTAAAGAGACTACCTCAAATTTATCTCCTAAGATACTTCTGATCTCCTCAAGTTTGTGCTGGTTGTTCGTCGCGAATACTATTTTCATTCTTTTCTTGCTTAATCTTCACTTTCATCTCTTCAAATCCCTCACCATAGACACCAATGACACTTGACTGGCTGACAAAGGCATTAGGATCAATCATCTTAATCAGGCGGAACATATTGACACTCTCGTTCTTTTTAGCAAGAATACAGAGTACCTTACTTTTCTTACCAGTATACCAACCATGTCCGTCAAGAATAGTCACACCATGGTTCATTTCCGTACCAATGGCATTGGCTATCTCCTGCCATTTGCTGGAGAAGATAAAGAACTGTACCGACTGTCTTCTGGCATTCATGACATAGTCAAGAACATAGTTCTCCATTGCCATCACACAGAAACCGAACATCACCTTATGGGCTCGCTCTAAGTAGGTTCCAAATTGTGGGAAGAACATACAAGAGCCAATGATACAGAAGTCTGCGGCAATCAGTACAGAGCCTAACGATACATTATGGTATTTATTGACAGAGGCGGCGATGATGTCTGTACCACCCGTGGAACCATTATGCAGGAAGACAGTTGCCAAGGCAATACCTGTCATTACACAACCTATAATCATTGACATGAAGTCCTGTCCTTCTCCCATCAGTTTGAAAGGCAGTCCATTTTCCTGCTTGGGTATAATCTCCTGTGCAAACATCAGCATGAAATAGAGTGCGAAGATGGCGAAGATAGTCTTCATCAAAAACTTCACACCTAATATTTTCAGTGCTACGACAAGCAGAATACCATTGATGATAATATAGGTGTTTTCCAAATGGAATCCAGTAGCATAATAGATGATAGCGGAAAGACCAGTCACACCTCCTGCTACTATCTGATAAGGCATCAGGAATACTGTGAACGCAACAGTATAAATGGCGAGACCAAGGGCTATGAAAAGATAGTCCTTCGTCTCGTTCCATATCATTTTATGTTGTTCTGTCATTTCTTAAACACGATGTTCACCATACGCTTCGGGACGATGATAACCTTTACAATGTCTCCCTCAATGTATTTCTTGGAACGGTCGTCGGCAAGAACGGTCTGCTCTATCGTCGCATTGTCGGCATCAGCAGGGAACTCCATATCGAAACGGGTCTTACCATTGAAAGCGACACCCAGTTTCACACTATTCTCCACCAGATACTCCTCATTCCATGCAGGCCATTTAGAGTCGCAGACACTACCCTGCTCTCCCAAAGCCTCCCACAACTCTTCTGCGATATGAGGAGCAAAGGGAGCGATAAGGATGACGAGGGTCTTCAGCATCTCTCGGTTGTGACACTTCATCTGGGCGAGTTCATTCACACAGATCATGAAGGCGGAGATACTGGTGTTATAGGAGAACACCTCGATATCCTGACTAACCTTCTTAATCAATTTGTGAACGCTCTTCAACTGCTCCTTTGTAGGCTCATTGTCGTCTACCAAGAGTTTACCTTCCGCATTGTCACGGGCATTACCATAGAACAATGCCCAGAACTTCTTCAAGAAACGGTGACATCCGTCAATACCATTGGTATCCCAAGGCTTCGACTGCTCTACAGGACCCAGGAACATCTCATAGAGACGCAGTGTGTCGGCACCATATTTCTCGACGATCATGTCTGGATTAACGACATTGAACATCGACTTTGACATCTTCTCAATAGCCCATCCACAGATATATTTGCCATCCTCCAGGATGAATTCTGCGTTATTGTATTCAGGACGCCAAGCCTTGAAAGCCTCTATGTCAAGAATATCGTTAGACACGATGTTGACATCCACATGAATAGGAGTCACTTGGTATTTATCTTTCAGACCACAACTGACGAACTTACCCTTGTCTGCCCCCTCCTCTACTCGATAGACGAAGTTAGAGCGACCCTGAATCATACCTTGGTTCACCAGTTTCTTGAAAGGCTCGTCCTCACAAGAGTAACCAGAGTCATATAGGAACTTGTTCCAGAAACGAGAGTAAATCAAGTGACCAGTGGCATGTTCTGTACCACCTACATAGAGGTCGACATTACGCCAGTACTCGTCAATATCCTTATTCACCAATGCCTTCTCGTTCTTCGGATCCATATAACGCAGATAGTATGCACTGGAACCGGCAAAGCCCGGCATGGTATTCAGTTCCAAGGGGAATACGGTCTTATTGTCAATCTCATCCTTTGATACCACCTTGTCAAACTTGGTGTCCCAAGCCCACATCTTAGCACGTCCCAATGGGGGCTCACCGGTCTCCGTCGGCTTGTACTCGTCAATCTCTGGCAATTCCAGAGGCAGGCACTCCTTAGGTATCATATAAGGCATGTCATCCTTATAATAGACGGGGAATGGCTCACCCCAGTAACGCTGACGGGAGAAGATAGCGTCACGCAGACGGTAGTTGACTTTCACACGTCCGATACCCTGCTCTGTCACATATTTCTTGGTTGCTGCTATCGCCTCCTTGACAGTCAGTCCGTTGAGGCTGAACTTACTGCTGGCAGAATTGCAGACGATACCTTCCTTGGCATCGTAACTCTCCTCTGATACATCAGCACCTTCTATCAGTGGGATAATAGGCAAATTAAAGTGCTTGGCAAAGGCATAGTCACGAGAGTCATGGGCAGGTACAGCCATGATAGCACCTGTACCATAGCCAGCCAAAACATATTCTGCAATCCAGATAGGTATTTTCTCGTCTGTGAATGGGTTGATGGCATAACTTCCAGAGAAGACACCAGTCACTTTATGATCCATCTGACGGTCACGCTCTGTGCGTTTCTTCACATAGTCGAGGTATTTCTCCACCTCTTTCTTCTGCTCAGGTGTAGTCAGTTCGGCAACGAGATCACTCTCTGGGGCCAGTACCATGAAAGTTACACCAAACATCGTATCGGCACGGGTTGTGAAGATGGTGAAGTGCTTGTCACTGTCAGCCACCTTAAACTCTACCTCAGTACCCTCTGAGCGACCAATCCAGTTGCGCTGGGTCTCTTTCAATGAGTCTGTCCAGTCGATATCCTCCAGTCCGTCCAACAGGCGCTGGGCATAGGCTGATACACGAAGACACCACTGACGCATCTTCTTTTGGACAACGGGATAGCCACCACGTACACTGACACCATCTACCACCTCGTCGTTGGCAAGAACGGTACCCAGTTTCGGACACCAGTTCACCATGGTGTCAGCAAGGTAAGCGATACGGTAGTTCATCAGTACTTCCTGCTTTTTCTTCTCTGTGAAACCAGCCCAGTCAGAAGCTGTAAAATGCAACTCCTCCGTACCGAGGGCATTACAGTTCTCCGTACCCATCAACTCAAAGTGCTCTATCAGTTTGATGGTAGGCTGTGCCTTCTGGGATGACAAACTGTAATAACTCTTGAACATACGCTGGAAAGCCCACTGTGTCCATTTATAATAAATAGGATCACAGGTACGAACCTCACGCTCCCAGTCAAATGAGAAACCTATCTTATCCAACTGACTGCGATAGCGGTCTATATTCTCAAAGGTGGTCTTCTCTGGGTGCTGACCTGTCTGGATAGCATACTGCTCAGCAGGGAGTCCATAGGCATCATAGCCCATAGGGTTCAGTACGTTAAAACCCTGCTGACGCTTATAGCGGGCATAGATATCCGAGGCGATATAGCCAAGGGGATGACCTACATGCAGACCAGCACCGCTGGGGTAGGGGAACATATTCAGCACGTAGAATTTTTTCTTCGCTGGGTCTTCAGTCACACGATAGGTTTTCATTTCCACCCATCGCTTCTGCCATTTCTGTTCAATGTCTCTAAAATTGTATTCCATATCGATATGCGTTTAATTTTCTGCAAAGATACGATTAAGTGAGCAAAATGCCAAAATATATTTGAACATTTTCGAACGTGAGTATCTTAAAAACTTGTTTTAAAGATACGATTAAGTGAGCGAAAATGCAAATTTATT
>Ga0247611_10000882_pt1 | contig 57472 bp, 49 predicted proteins | sample 177DNAGHGhighgp2_FD_192422 | JGI IMG/M metagenome (GOLD analysis project Ga0247611, IMG submission 192422) | Sheep rumen microbial communities from Palmerston North, Manawatu-Wanganui, New Zealand - 1770 DNA GHGhigh gp2 | ecosystem: Host-associated > Mammals > Digestive system > Stomach > Rumen... | reverse complement strand
TCGAAAATCTACAACGATGTGAGACGGTTGGTTATCTACGATGATTTGCATCCATCCGTCCCTGCCATCCTCTATCTGCAAAAACTTGTGCAAGGGCTGACGGACGGCGATACGAAAATGCTTATTGAGTACGGGAAACCATAAGGGTTTCGTATATGGTCTTTCCTCCATACATACAGAGTCGGCTCCTTCGCTGACCGTCCCCTCAATGACGAAATCAATGCTGTCCCCCACAACAGGGATGAAAGTCTGTGCCTGTCCCGCCATTGCAACGAGGGCGAGTAGGATGGTGATGATGGTTTGCTTGTTCATACTGTTAAATTTTTATTATTGTCCTTTTACGATTCCGCCCACTTCGTCGCTGTTCTCAATAGTGGTCTCGGTCTTCTTTACACTGGCTTTGAGTTTACCGAACCGATAGGATACACCGATTCGGAAGTAGCGATTATTCTGGGAATTGGTATTATCGCCCCAACCAATGATGTCACCCTGTGTTGTGCGGGTGTAATAATGCATGTCCTTGTGGAAGGGAGCATTGACCATCAGTCGCACGGTGAGACGGTCGTCGCTGAGGAACGAGCGTTGCAAGGTGAAGGCATAGCGCCACCAAGAGCGGGAGTAGGCATAGATATTCTCGGGGCTGTGACCTGTCTGACCGTATGTATAGGCTGTAGCTATAAGTTTCCAGGGCAGTTTCTGATTGATATTGATGTAGTAGAAGACGGACGTGAGATGTTGTTTGAGGTTGGCATCAATATTCTCAGCATGGTTATCTGTGAAGTTGAGATTGGCTACAAGCGTAGTGCCGTTGAAAGGTTTCCACTGTGCATAGCCCTCCATTTGCCAGCGGTGCTGCCGCAGATTGTTGCCATAGGTGCCGTAGCGAACATCGTCTTGTGAATAGACCAGCGAGCCGATGCCGTTATGATAGTAGGAATAATGTGGTACGAACTGTAGGGTAAGGCTCTGGCCTACATACAGGTAGGTGAGGGAGAGGGTTTGCTGACGAGTGCTGACGAGATGGGCATTGCCAAAGTCCACACGTGTCGGAGTGCTGACCACGGCGGGGTTCAGATAGGTAATGCCCGGTCGGGTGATGCTGGTGGTGTAGCCGAGTTTCAGCGACTGGCCATCGTTAATCTGATATTTCACGCTGGCCTGTGGAACCCAGTCGTTGAGGTGTTTAGAGAAATCGTTTGAAGGTCCATCAGGATAACAGCCTTTCAAATAGCTGTACTCATAGCGCAGGCCTGCATGTGCTGACCATCTGCCAACATTATACATATAGTCAGCGTATGCGGCTGCTATCTGGGTGCTGTGGTCGAAGGCTGTGCTGACCTTCGGCAGCGTGGAGCTATATATGCTGATATACTCTTGGCTATTGTTACTGTTATTTTGGCGATAGATATACTTGGCACCGACTTCCAGTTTGTGACCCTTCCAGAGCGGACGGATGTAGTCTGCCTGAAAGGTGTGCTCCGTGAAGTGTTCACGCGAATATGTCAAAGCACGTGTGTAGTTGAACGGCGCGTTCTGCATGTTTGTGTAGGAGTCCTCCTGTTCAGAGTGCTGGCGCGTCAGGGCGAGCATATACGAGAGAGTGAACAGTTCGTCTTTGCACCTGGTCTTATGTTCGTAGTCTAATCTGCCGTTCCAAGAGTGGTGGTTGTAACTGGGCAGCCAGTAGCTTTCCGAATAGCCATAAAAGGGATTGCCTGATAAATTGAGCATGGAAATTGAGGCATCGCCTTGTACATCTATCTTATAAAAATAGCCACTGAACGAGGCCGACAGCAGATTGAGCGTGTCGATGTCGTAGCTGGCATTGATGTCGGCATAGTGGACGTAGCCAGGATTAGCACTCTCGCTACTGACTTTCTGCGTGTTGCCCGTCTCGACGAATGTGCGTTCCACGTAGCCGTTAGTGGAAGTAGATTTCTTCGACATATTGTTATAGCCATAGTCCACCGATACGATGGCTTTGCCTAACTGTGTGGCAAGATAGGCACCAAGCCCCACATTATTGTGAGAGTTGTAAGAGCTTGATAGCGAACCCGTCACACTTTCCATGCGCTTGCCGTCCATCATGACAATGTTCAGAACTGCATCCACGCCCTCGGCATCTTCGCGGGCACCAGGGTCTGTAATCACTTCAATGCGCTTCACCATTGAGGCGGGCATCGCTTTCAGAATCTCCTTGGCGTTCTTTGTCAACGAGGGGTCAAGGTGTCCGTTCTTGTAGATTTTGAAGTTGGTGTTGCCTTTCATTTTGATGTTGTCCTCGCCGTCAATCGTCACCATTGGCACCTTACGCAGCATATCAAGCACGTTCTCCGTCTTCGAGTCCTCGTCGGTCTGTACATCGTAACCGATGCGGTCTATCTCCTGTTTGATGAGTTGACGCTGTGCTGTTACGGTTACGCCATTTAACGACTGGTTCCATGTTACGGAATCGTTCTTTACTGCGGTGCTGTCTGTCTGCGCCATTGCTGTCATTCCAACCAGAGCGAGCAGGATGGTGATGATGGTTTGCTTGTTCATATTCATTTTATTCGTTGCCAGGGAAAATCTCTTCGAGTTTCGCTTTCAGTTCGTCAATGCTGTTAGGCACGGCAATGATGGTGCCGTCGCGGTCGATGAGGAACAGAGCACTATTTTGAGTGCCGTGCTTACGGAACACGCCGAACTCGTCGTCAAGGTCAACGAGGCAGGGCCAGGGAAAGGCGTGACGCTCGACGGCCTTGCGCATAGCATCGGTAGACTTGAATTCGTGGGCGAGGCTGAACACGTTCAGACCACGATTGCGGTACTCGTTGTAGATAGGGATGATCTCGCAGGCGTCGCGGATGCATGGAGCGCACCATGAGGCCCAGCAAATGACGAGCGTCAACTTATCCTTGTAGTATTCAGAAGCGCGGACTTGTCGTCCATCCATCGTGCGCACGTCGTAGTCGTTGTACTTTCGCCCACAAATCTGATAGTCCACAGCCTCTTGTTCGGCGATACGCTGATGCACAGGGTGGCCAGGATAGAGCGCGGAGTATTGGCGGTGGTAGATGTCGAGCATAGCGGCAAGACCTGTGTCATTGAAGTGAAAGCCTTTGAGCCGTCCGTCAAGTTCGAACAGGAAACCGAGCATAGGATGGGTTTTGTAGTAGTCGAGCGTCCATTGGTGGTATTCGTTCTCCAGTTCTGCCATCTTCTGCTTGTCGTTCTCGTCCAGTTGCTCATAGGCAGACATGAATTTTTCTTTGGTGGCTTGCTCCATAGTGTGCCACGCCTGATACTCCTTGCCAGTGGACTGGATGTCAAAATCATCGCCGTCGAGCCGGATGGTCACGCTCGCGCCATCCTCCACGAAGAACTCTCCCGAGCGGCTTGTCATCCCCTTCACCATCACCTCGCCGAAATCGACAATATGCCAACGCTCAATCTGCATATCCTCCGTATCGCACTCGAAACGGCTGTCTTTCACCACAGGCCGCAGTGTGCTGTTCTTCGGGTCTTCTCCGTCGCGGTATATCACCAATTCAACGGGTGTTGTGCCGTCGGCCACCGAGCCGATGATGTGACATTTGACCTGTGCTTGCCCTGCCATAGCGACGAGGGCGAGCAGGAGGGTGATGATGATTTTCTTGTTCATTATTTATTAGTCATTAAAAATCTTTTTCAATTGTTGTTCGATGTTCTCGCCGGCCAACCCACGAGCAAGTATGGTACCATCGGGGGCGAAGAGGATGATGTGTGGAATTCCGTTGAGTCCATAGAGGTTGTAGGCACCATCCTGCGAGTCGAGGATTTGTGGATAGGGAATCTGTAACTCGGCGATTGCTTTCAGGGTTGCTTCTGGTTTGTCTTTGACTGCAATACCAAGTACTGTCAACCCTTTGTCCTTGTATTTATTATAGGCTGCGATAAGTCTTGGAATCCCTGCCCGGCAGGGGCCACACCATGAGGCCCAAAAATCTACGAGTACATATTGCCCGCGTCCTACGTAGTCGCTGAGACGGGTAGTCTTGCCGTCGTAATCTACGGCGAAGTCTATGAATTTCTCGCCTGTGCGGCTGCTGAGTTGAACCTCGTATGTTTTCCGCTGTGCCATGATTTCCTCGTTGGCTTGCAGTCGTTCACTCAGCATCCCGATGTATTCAAGTATTCGCTCTGCGCTGAAAGAAATGGTCAGGTTTTTTACAATGTCCAACCCCAGGACATCGTCGGCGTGTAGGCGAACTACAGGCTCCATCGCTTCGTCGAGCTTTTGATTTTGTAAGTCCTCATCATCCTTATATTCGTTGAGTATGCTGAAGCATTTCTGTTGGAGCGTCTTCATGTCATCGTTCATGGGCGTACCTGATACATAGTACCATTTCCCTGCAGAAGGGCCTTCAACGTGTATAAATCCATCCTCGATGAACAGCGGTTTGACAAGAGTTTCCCCGTTTTTGTTGATAAGTGCACATTTCTTCGCACTTGGCAATGTACCGTTGTGTAATATGATTACGCCATTTACGACCTGCATGGAATCTACAATTGATGAATAATCGTAAAGGTAAAGCGTTCCTGTGAAATCGGGATGTCCCGTGTTGCCGTCAATGTGGTAGTTGACTTGCGCCTGTCCCGCCATAGCGACGAGGGCAAGCAGGATGGTGATGATGGTTATCTTATTCATGTATATTGTGGTTTTATTTGTCTTCTTTCTTGGGTTTCTGTGAGAAACGGTAACTGATGGTGAGCAGGGCATAGCGACGCATGGAGTTGGTCCACGTTTCGGTGCGACCCTGGGCATTGATGCTGTATCGGAGATTGGACACCTGACCGAGAAGGTCGTAACCACGGAGCTTGATGACCCATTGTCCTTGATGAATGGATTTGGTGAGCGACGCATCCCAATAGAGGCGGTTGTCGTTCATCTCAGCATCGGTGTATCCACGGCGTGAGTGCATCGTGAGGTCGGTATTGAAGGTGATGTTCCAAGGGAACTTGTAAGTGCCGTTGATGCCGTAGGCGATGTCCCAGATGTCGGTGGGCTGTTCCCCAAATGTGATGTTACGATGAATATTGCGGTAGGTGAAATCGCCCTTCAGTCTCAGGGTGAGGTTGCTCTTTTGGAAACTGACACTGGGGTCGTAACTCATAAGACAAGTTCCGACACGGCTCATCTCCGCATCGGTGCTTCCTGTAGTGAGGGCGAGGCCGGTGCTTCGGGTGTAGCGGAAGGAGAGTTCATTGCCGATATGCCAGAACTTCTGATGACCAAGGGCGCGGTTCCAATTGATTGATGTGCCAAGGTTCCAGTTGCCGCCGCTGATGTTCTCGGGTCGGTAAGTGCGCACTCCGGTGGTCATGTCGTAGGTGTAGCCTTGTGTGCGGGCGTTGTGCGTTATGGTGGCATCCATCCGGAGATTGATGGTCTGGTCGATGCTGTCATTGCGCAAACGGTAGTTGCCATACCATGTATGCTGCTCACTCTTCTTCATATCGGGGTTGCCGAGGAAGATGTTAAGCGGGTCGCTGGTGATGGGACGGTCGATGAGGTCAGTAACACTCGGTGTTGATGGCCAAATATAGTATTGCATGTTGAGTTCTCTTTTCCTGTTCATCAAATAGAAATAGACATTCGGGCTGAACAGCATGTAGTTGCGGGTGAGCGTAGTGCTCAGCGGCTGACTGTTGTAGCTCATTTTTTGGCGCTGGTAGTTGGTGTTGAGACTCATATATAAGCCTATGTAGTAGTTTTTCAGATTTTTGTTGAACTCAACACCTATGCCGGCACGGCGGTTCAGGGTCTGCGTGCGCTGCTCGTAGCTGTTTTTGGCATCAAACAGGTAATCGATGCTGTCGCGCAGGAATTCATGACGGTCACTCTGGTCGTCACCTATGCCTATCCCGACGGATGGTGAGAGGCGCAATGATTTTGTCAGCTGATAATTATAATTCAATTCTGCTTGGTAGTTGTAGGTGTGTGATGGTGATTCCGTACGCCGGTCACGGTCATCATGCGTGCCCAACCGATGGTAAGTGTAGTGATTCATACTTGTCGACTCGGGATCGAAACTTCTGTTAAAGTTGCCCTGAACATTGAACGTGAACGAGTCACCTGTAGGCATGCGATAAGCCAGATAGGCGTAACCATTGCCATACAGCCACTCGTTCTTGTTGCGTGAGCGATACCACGAACTGTTGATGCTGTCTTTCATCACGGCATCGGCAGTACTCACGTTCCATCCCTCGTTCTCATCGCGGTTGCTGTTGTAGTTGAGTCCAACTGTGGAATAGAAACGAAACTTGCCTGTGGTGCGTAAAGTGTTTTTCATTTCGAAGTGACTGGGTCTGTTGCGACCCGTACTTTCCGACATACCGAATGTACTGGCTCCGTTCATGTAAGTCTCGCTCTGACTGCGCATCTCGCTGAATTCATTGTTCCAAGTGGCGTTCACCTCGGTAGAGTTGGTCAGCTTATCCTCGGGTGCCTGATAGACGAACTGTCCGCCCACCTGCTTGAAATGACTGTCGCCAGCCTGTTCAAACTTGTCGTTGTAGCTGCTCTCCTCACCGCTGTATTCCATCGTCTCGTTGATGTTGTTCATCCCTCCGAAGAGCACCGCCCGTGTGTGGTCGGAGAACCGCAAGCCGAAACCTTTCAGCTTGTAACGGTCGTCAGTCCCGTATCCTGCCTCAATGTTTGCCGAACCTCCGATGTTGTACTCCCGTTTCAGGATGACATCCATCGTCAGCTCTTTCTTGTCCTCGTCGTCGATGCCCAGATACTTGTTCTCTTCCGTCTGTTTCTTATAGACCACCACGTTCTTCACCGTGAAGTAGGGCAGATTCTGAAGCATGATTTTGTTCTTGCCACGGAAGAAGTCGGCACCATTCAATGTCAGGTTGTCCACCTTCTTGCCGTTGACGAAGATTTCCCCATCATCTTTCAATTCCACTCCAGGCAATTGCTTGATGAGTCCGTCGAGCATCGATCCTTCCGGAACATTGAAGGCATCAGCATTGAAGACAAGGGTGTCACCACGCCATACCATCTTCACTTTCGTGGCCGTCACCACCACCTCGTCCAAGTCTGCGCCCGTGAAATGGCTGGCGGGTGGGGCTTTCTTCAGATAGATTTTAGGACCTTCGATTTCCTGTCGGCGACTGCCCACCTGCTTCATTTCAAAGTCGGCGTATGCTGTCTCATAATTCGGGTGTTCAAATTTGATGATATATCGTGCAGACTCCCGACTGATGGCAAAATGATAGTTGGTAGTGCCAATCGACCGGCCAATGCCACTGCTATAGCTGTAGCTCTCCCAGACACGCATCGTGTCAACTACAGTAGAGTCAGCACGCATCAGCGTCACCTTCACGTCGCGGATGGCAGCCTTGGTGAAACCATCGGCCACTGTTCCACGGAGGGCGATAGGATTGTTCTTTTTCTTCATCTTCGTGCTGTCCACCTGACCGTACGCCGACATGACTGCAAGGGCAAGGAGAATGGTGATGATGGTTTGCTTGTTCACGTTTATTTCAATTTATTTGTTGTCTGGGAAAATCTCTTCGAGTTTCGCTTTCAGTTCGTCCATACTTAGACCACGGGCGAGAATGGTGCCGTCGGGGGCAATGAGGATAGTTTCAGGGATGGTAACGAAACCGTATGCCTTTGCAGCTTTGTCTTGGGTGTTGAGCAGTTGCGGGTAGGACAACTGATATTTGTCAATGGCTTGGCGTGACTTCTCAGCGTCTTCATTGACAGGAATGCCAAGCACGGTCAGACCGTGACTTGCGTATTGCTGGTGAATTTGTTTCAAGACGGGGAGCTCTGTAATGCACGGTGGGCAGGTCGTGCCCCAAAAGTTCATGACAACGTAATTGCCACGACCTACATAATCGGACAGTTTGAACGTCTTACCGTCAACGTCTGCTTCTACGTCCACGAACTTACATCCTACGCTTGTCGTGGCTGCCGCTTCCTGCAGGGGCTTGTAGTTCTTGGAATAATCGTCAAACAGTTTGGAATTCTTCTTTAGCCAAGGAACCATCCTTTCTGCTAACGAAAGCCATTCCGCTGGCTGTATATAATTAATGGCACCTTCACGCAGCAGATAATAGCCTAACACGTCAGAGTCGTGGCGGGTGATGATGTCTTTCGCCACATCCGCTATTTGCTGGGATGCCTCGGCATCTAATTTGACAGTAAATTTAGTCTGCCCGCTTCGTAACTTGCGCATCATCAACTCTCCGTTTGCCTGTTGTACTGCACTCTGGAATTTTGTGTAGTCTTCGCAAAGAGGCGTACCACTAAGCAGTGGATGAATAGAGGAAACGTTCTCAATGCGTGTAGTTCCACCGCCTAAGAATATAGGATAGATAGGAGGTCTCGAATCACCCCAAAGATAGCAAATAGCGTAATCCGGGATAGTCCCCTCAATTGGTTCTATCTTGCCATTTACGACATGGATAGAATCAATGAGCACGTTATTAAAATTGTCTCTGACCTCCATTCTGTCAGAGATGTCACTATTACCGATGTTTCCTTCCAATCGGTAGTGTACTTGTGCCTGCCCCGCCATTGCAATGAGGGCGAGGAGGATAGTGATGATGGCTTTCTTGTTCATTATTTATTTCGATTTATTTGTTATCGGGGAATATCTCTTCGAGTTTCGCTTTCAGTTCGTCAACGCTGTTAGGCACAGCGATGATGGTGCCGTCACGGTCGATGAGAAATAGGGCACTATTTTGAGTGCCGTGTTTACGGAATACGCCGAACTCGTCATCAATGTCAACAAGGCAGGGCCAAGGAAAGGCATGACGCTCGACGGCCTTACGCATGGCATCTGTGGACTTGAATTCGTGGGCAAGGCTGAACACGTTCAGGCCACGATTACTATACTGTTCATATAGGGGGATGATGTCGCAGGCGTCGCGGATGCAGGGCGAGCACCACGAGGCCCAGCAGATGACGAGCGTCAACTTGTCCTTGTAGTATTCAGAGGCGCGGACTTGCTGCCCGTCCATCGTGCGCACATCGTAGTCGTTGTACTTTCGCCCGCAAATCTGATAGCCCACAGCCTCCTGCCCGGCAATGCGCTGATGCACAGGGTGGTCAGGATAGAGTGCGGTGTATTGGTGGTGGTAGATGTCGAGCATAGCGGCGAGGCCAGTGTCGTTGAAGTGGAAACCTTTGAGCCGCCCGTCGAGTTCGAACAGGAAACCGAGCATCGGGTGGGCTTTGTAATAGTGGAGCGTCCATTGGTGGTATTCGTTCTCCAGTTCCGCCATCTTCTGCTTGTCGGTCTCGTCCAGTTTCTCATAGGCAGGCATGAATTTTTCTTTGGTGGCTTGCTCCATAGTGTGCCACGCCTGATACTCCTTGCCAGTGGACTGGATGTCAAAATCATCGCCGTCGAGCTGGATGGTCACGGTTGCGCCATCCTCCACGAAGAACTCTCCCGAGCGGCTCGTCATACCCTTTTCCATCACCTCGCCGAAATCGACAATATGCCAACGCTCAATCTGCACATCCTCCATATCGCACTCGAAACGGCTGTCTTTCACCACAGGCCGCAGCGTGCTGTTCTTCGGGTCTTCTCCGTCGCGGTATATCACCAATTCAACGGGTGTTGTCCCGTCTGCAACAGTCCCGACGACGTGGCATTTCACTTGTGCCTGCCCTGTCACAGCGACGAGAGCAAGCAGTATGGTGATGATGGTTTGCTTCTTCATATTTGATTTGCCATATCCTTTATTATATATACGACGATTTCTTGAAAACATAACACTATGATTCAACTTTTATGTTAAAAACACAAGAACCCCCACAAGCATCGGGTGAATGGCCATCGCCCAATGTTTGAGGTTGACTTTCGGTCTTCTTCCGTCGCGATTCGGCAGAGTCAGTGCAAGCAACTGCTCTGCTCTCACTGCTCCGTCAGTTGTCTCGTATGTCATATTCTATCATTAACACGAATGAGAACGAAAAAGGTAAACCATTTTTTTCCATATTCCATGATTTTATCTTCGATTGCTCTTTTCAATGACGAAAATCGTGCCACATTTGCAACTCATTGATGATGAGGATAGGGGCACTTCAAGCACTGTCCGATACCGGACAATGAGTGTCCATAAGTGGACAGCGGCAAGTTTCAGAGTGTAAAAGTAAACATTGCTTTTCATAAAACCCTCGATGATGCCCCAAAAGTGGCTGTCTAGGATGAAAGTCTGAACAAATGTTCAGAGTCTTGACTTTTTTCCTGAAAAAACGTCTATTCTTTGGGATTTTTTCGTAACTTTGTCGATTGAACAAATCGTTACTCGACTCAAGTTTAATACTTTGTAGAATGGCAAAAAAACAGATAAAAGAGAAATCAATAGAAGAGGCTTTGTGGGAGTCGGCCAACAAGCTCCGTGGTTCTGTGGAGCCCTCGGAGTATAAGCATGTAGTGCTGAGCCTTATCTTCTTGAAATATGCACACGATCGCTTCACGGAGCGGCGCAATGAACTGGTGGCTGACGGCAAGGAGCAGTTTGCCGACAACCCCGTCTTTTATAATGCGAAGAACGTCTTTTACCTGGAGCCCGAGAGCCGTTGGGATTTTCTGATTGAAAATGCCAAGCAGAATGATATTGCCATCAAGATAGACAAGGCATTGGCAAAAGTGGAACAGAGCAACCCGACGTTGAAGGGTGCCCTGCCCAGCAACTATTATGCAGGTCTTTCGCTCGACCGTACCAAACTTGCTGCCTTGCTCGATGAAATCAACAAGATAGACACGCTGAAAGACCCTGAGAACGACCTTATCGGACGTGTCTATGAATATTTCCTCGGTAAGTTTGCCATTGCCGAAGGTAAAGGTAAAGGTGAGTACTATACACCTAAGACCATCGTCAACCTGATTGCAGAGATGATCGAGCCTTATCGTGGCAAGATTTACGACCCTTGCTGCGGATCTGGCGGTATGTTCGTACAGAGCATGAAGTTCATCGAGGCCCATCATGGCAACAAGCGCGACATCTCTGTCTATGGACAGGAATACACCAACACCACCTACAAACTGGCAAAAATGAATCTTGCCATTCGTGGCATTGCCTGCAACCTGGGCGAGATGGCTGCCGATACGTTCCATAACGACCAACACAAAGACTTGAAGGCTGATTTCATCATGGCCAATCCACCATTCAATCAGAAGGCATGGCGTGCAGAAAACGAACTGAAAGACGACCCTCGATGGGCTGGTTACGACATACCGCCGACAAGTAACGCCAACTATGGTTGGATACTGAACATTGTCTCTAAACTCTCCGCCAACGGCACCGCCGGCTTCCTTCTTGCCAACGGTGCTTTGAGTGGTGACGGAACGGAGTTGGCCATTCGCAAACAACTCTTGAAGAACAAACTCGTGGAAGCGATTGTCATCCTGCCTCGCAACATGTTCTATTCTACGGACATCAGCGTGACGCTCTGGATTCTGAACAACAATAAACGTGCCCGCACGGTGGAACAAAACGGCAAGATGATTCGCTATCGCAATCGCGAGGACGAAGTGCTGTTTATCGACCTGCGCCAATGGGGAGAGCCATTCGAGAAGAAATACATCCAGTTCTCTACAGAGCAGATACAGCAGATAGCCGAGAACTTCCACAACTGGCAGCGTGTGGGTTACGAACTGGCCTATCACAACGAGCCCGAATACTGCTACTCTGCCACCCTCGACGAGATAGAGAAGAAAGGCTGGAGCCTCGTGCCCAGCAAATACATCGAGTTCCGAAACCGTGATGAGCAGATAAACTTCGACACTAAAATGAAGCAACTGCAAGCAGAAATGCGCGACCTTCTGCAGAAGGAAGAAGAGAGTAAACAGCAGTTGAAAGACCTTTTTGAGAAGTTGGGCTATGGACTTGAATAATCAAATCATCATATATCAGACAGAGGACGGGCAGACACAGATTGATGTCCGCTTGGATAACGAGACTGTGTGGTTGACGCAGAAACAAATTGCTGAGTTGTTTGGAACAAAGCGCCCTGCTATTACGAAGCATTTGAAGAATATCTATACATCGGAAGAACTTGACGAAGGTAGCACATGTTCCATTTTGGAACACATGGGTAATGAAGGAAAACAAGCTTATAGTACAAAGTATTATAATCTCGATGTTATTCTTTCTGTTGGCTATCGTGTAAATAGCAAAAATGCCACTCGTTTTCGTCAATGGGCTAACAAGGTTTTAAAACAATATCTCATCAAGGGCTATGCCGTCAACGAGCGACTTCGCAAGGAGCAAATCGGTGAGTTGCGTCAACTGGTTGGTATGCTTGGACGCACCATTCAGAATCAGCCTCTATTGTCCAACGACGAGACCAATGCCCTGTTTGAGGTGGTGACGGATTACACTTACGCCCTCGACACCCTCGACAACTATGACTACGAGCGGCTTACCATTAATAAGACCACGAAAGAAGAGCCGTTCCATGCCACTTACCAGAATGCAATGGAGGCTATCAACGGCTTGCGTGAGAAATTTGGCGGCTCTGTTCTCTTTGGCAACGAGAAAGATGACTCCTTCAAAAGCAGTATCGGACAAATATATCAGACCTTTAGCGGTGAAGAACTCTATCCCAGCGTGGAGGAGAAAGCCGCCATGCTGCTCTATCTCGTCACCAAGAACCACTCGTTCAGCGACGGTAATAAGCGCATTGCCGCCACGCTGTTCCTCTGGTTCCTCAACAACAATCACATTCTCTATCATCCTGATGGCAGCAAGCGTATAGCGGATAGCACCCTCGTTGCCCTCACGCTGATGATTGCCGAGAGCCGAACGGAAGAAAAGGATGTAATGGTGAAGGTTGTTGTCAATCTGATAAACAAGAACAACGATGAGTAAAGCGGAATATAAACGTTTAGGCGACTATATCAGAGAGGTGAATGTTCGTAATCGGGAGTTGAAGGTTACGAAACTTGTTGGTCTTACGATTGACAAGGCGTTCATTCCGTCGGTGGCAAATGTCATCGGCACAGACCTATCTAATTATAAAGTTATCCGAAAGGAGCAATTTGCATGCAGTTTGATGCAGGTAAGCCGAGACGGAAAGATGCCTGTTGCCATGTTTGAAGAAGATGAGGCTATTATGTCGCCTGCCTATCCCATGTTTGAGGTTATTGATAAGACGGTGTTGATGCCTCAATATCTGATGATGTGGTTCTCTCGTAGCGAGTTTGACCGTGAAGCCAGCTACTATGCTGTAGGTGGTGTTCGTGGCAGTTTGACTTGGGAAGACTTTTGCAATATGCGACTCCCCATCCCCTCCATCGTTCGCCAGCGTGAAATCGTAGCAGAATACGAAACGCTGACCAACCGCATCCGTCTCAACAATCAAATGATTCAGCACCTCGAAGCCACCGCCCAAGCCCTCTACCGCAAAACCTTCGTCGATAACATTGACAAAGAAAACCTCCCCGAAGGCTGGAGAATGGGAACAATTGGAGAATTATTTGAGTTACAGCGTGGATTTGACTTGCCAAGTCAAGATAGAAAGGACGGGGAGTATCCTATATATGCATCTACAGGTATAGCAGAGTATCACAATCAATATAAAGTGGATGCTCCTTGTGTTGTAACGGGAAGAAGTGGTACAATTGGCGAAGTCTTTTATGTTGATAAAAAAAGTTGGCCTTTAAACACCACATTATGGGTTAAGGACTTCAAAGGCACCCCATCATTCTTCGTCTATTATAAATTAAAAGAATTGGAGTTGGGAAAAACTGTATCAGGATTTGCTGCTGTACCAACATTAAATCGAAATGATGTACATATGATGGAATCTACCGTTCCACCAATAGAAATATTGATTGAGTTTGAGAATGAGATGATAGATCTCCATCATCACAAGACAATTCTTGAACAAGAAAACTTCAAACTAACTGAATTACAGTCTTTGCTTTTGGCAAAGATGGGGCATTAATAGTATAAGAATATGAATACAATTGAGATTTCGATAAATGTTGTAATATCCATAATTGTAGGAGCTACGAGTGGCTTCTGTGCATTCAAATTCTTAGGCCGGAAATGGGTAGAGAATTGGTTTGAAAAAGATTTGAAAAGGTATGAACATAAATTGGATGTTCTTAAAATTAAGGATGAGATAAAGTTTAATATTCTACATAAAGAACGTATAGATATAATCAAAAAACTCTACCAGATGTTTTTTGATTTGAATGAATCTATTTTGCATGCAATGATGCCTACAGAAATACAAAATGTTATACAACTTAATATCAATGATTTATTAAGGGAGAACAGGGTGAAATCACATGAAATACAAATGTATTTATTGTCTAACGAAATTTATATCCCCAAAATCTTAGTAGATAGAATCGCTGGAGTATGTTATACGTTTGATTCTATTTCAAAGAATCTGATGAAAGACAAATCTGATGAAAACAAAAAAAGACTTGATGAATTTTATACAGAAAAAGTTCGTCCGTTATTAGATAACCTGAAGAATGAATTTCGGGTTTTGTTAGGAGTCGAGTTAGAAGAAAATACTGTACTGAAATAAATAATGAAAAATAACAGTCTTTACTTTTAGCGAAGATGGGGCAAATAAAAACAGGAGTATAAAAATATGCAAGAAATAACGTCAATATATGGTTTGTCAAATCATACAAATATCGAAGTGTATTCATTTCATGACAAATATATAATATTGTATGATGACCATCGAAGCATTCTGAATGTGTTATTTGAAACAAAGAAACTTGGATTGTTCTCAACAACTCCCAATATAATTTTCTTTGATAAGCATGATGATGCATGCAATCCTCAAATTAATGCTAAAGACTTATTTGAGAAATGGGGTATTGAAAGAATTGAAGATGTTTCAAGTCGTGATTTTTGGTCTTTTGTTGAATTTGACTTAAGTGGCTTAGATGATGATTGGTTATTGGCCGGTATGGAATTGGGACTAATAAACCATGCAGTCGTAATTGGTCAAACCGAGAACTCGAATATGAGGGACTTAAATAATTTGTTTGAGTCTTCAGATGGAGAAGTCCATGAATTATTTGACATTTATCATCTCAATTACTCTTTAGGTAGTAGAGGATGCTTAGGTGATAATGTAATCAAAGAGCCTTATTACGAAAATGTTCGCAATATATTTGAATACGACCAACCACCATATGGGCGTTACGACAAGTTCTCTAAAGAAGTGACCAATCCTATTGTCTTGGATTTTGATTTGGATTGCTTTACAACTGAATGTGAGAATAATGTATATGCATGGCCAGAAGCAATATTTAGAGAAAAATATTACGATAATGAAGAGGTTCGACATTTCATGCATAAACTAATTAATCGTTCAACGATAATAACTATATGTAGAGAACCTACTTGTTGTGGCGGTTTAGGAGAATCTAATAAGATATTAGGATATTTAGATCATTACTTTTTTGATGGATGTTTAGACACTATTCCAATTAGATAAGGTAATTGCTAAAAACAAACGGCCTCAATACAAGCTAAATCAAAGCTAAATATTCATACCAAAATTAATTCTCTACTAAGTCGAAGATAATAGAAATTAAACATTATATTCTTATGGCCAAAATGAATTCAAACAGCAAACAGAAAGAAGCAGAACTGTTATTGACGGACAAAGTGTCCAATAAGCCATTGAATGTCAGTGACAGATTGCATGCCATAGTAAATGACATAGAGAAATCATTAAAAAGTAAGGAGGACAAAATATCCAGATTGACTAAAGAGGTTGATAGGAAATATCCTCCTCAATCCGTCAGCCGTGGTCTGTATGATGCATTTTCGGCAATGAGTTTTGATACAGCATATTCTTTATATTTGCTTAATAATAATTCTGCACTTATAATAGAATTGCAAGGAATATTAGAAAGGTATTGCTTAAATGCTTTAAATGATATATTGCCAATAAATGACATTGCAAAATCTATCATTTCAGATGCATTTGACAAGAAAACGTTGAAAGATATAGCTTATTATTTTAAAGAATGGAGTTTATGGAATGATGATGACGTTAAATTCGCTTTGGATTTGACAAACCTGCGAAATGGCATTGCCCATAAAAATGCAGAATTGGTCAGTCGATCAAAATTGGTGGGCTCAAATGGTCAGAATCGTCATCCAGAATCTATTCACTCCTTAATGTCAATGGTTGACTGTTCTGGATACATTGTTAGAACATTGGAACTAATAATCAAAGCTAGTGGTTTGGCTACGCCTTCTTTTATTAAGCAGCCTAGATTATGTTCACGTTATCAATTATACACTTCGTTAATTGGAGAATTGTACAATCTCTTTTTGACAAATCCTTATGCACAGAAGGGAAACCCTTTGCTAGAAACATATATAAACGAACGTTTAGCAAAAGTCTATATTGTTGGAAGTGAGGAATTGGTAAATTGTTTGCAAGAATACAGGAAGAAGGTTCTGCAATTTCATCAATCTTTGGAACAAGGAGATGAGGAAAAAAGCAAAATGTTGCATTCCGAACTTGGGACTTTACTCAATAAAATATTGACAGTTATGAGAAAAGATTTAAATGTAGATTTCCCCAATAAAGAGATGCTAGAAGAGCCAAGCCTCATTGATATAAAGCAATATTTAAAAACGAACAAAAATAAGTGGTCATCACATAATTAATAAATAATTCATATTGACATGTCACACTTTAACGAACATACGCTGGAGATGGCCATCATGGAACTGTTTGAGCAACAGGGCTACAGCTACGTAAATAGCGAGACGATACACAAGGAGCAGAGAACCGGGTACTGGCAATATATGTTTAAAGAACAAAACAATTGATAAGTTATGGATAAATTAGGCAAGATGATAAGAATTACCGATTTAAGGTCGGTGTGGCCTCATGAGGCAAATGATTTCACGAAGTGGTTAGCACAAGAAGAGAATCTTACGCTGCTGGGTGATGCGATAGATATTGAGTTGGAACTGGAGGAAAGGGAATCGTCCGTCGGCAGTTTCAATGTGGATATCTTTGCAAAAGAAGTAGGCACTAATCGTCGTGTGATTATTGAGAACCAATTGGAAGATACAAATCACGACCATTTAGGCAAACTGATTACATACGCATCAGGTAAAGGAGCTGAGGTGATTGTTTGGGTAGTGAAACGAGCACGAGATGAACATCGCCAGGCTATAGAATGGCTAAACCAGCATACCGATAACAGTATCGGATTCTTCTTGTTGGAAATAGAATTGTGGCAGATTGGTGACTCGGCAAAGGCACCACGCTTCAATATAGTGGAAAGACCGAATGACTGGTCCAAAACGATGAAGACGATAGAAGGACTTTCTGATACAGACCTTCTTAAACTTGAATTCTGGACAGGCTTTAATGAGGCGATGAGCGATAACAATGACTTTACTCGCAATTTCCATGCCCGCAAAGCAATGCCCCAGCATTGGTATGATTTGAGTGTTGGTAGTTCTGCTTATCATGTAACGCTGACGATCAACACCCAAAAGCAAAGTATAGGTGTGGATCTCTACATCAATGATGACAAAGAATTGTTCGAGCGTTTCAAGATGCATAAAGATGAAATCTCTACGATGCTGAATAGTGAGTTGGAATGGCGTGAGGCAAAGAAAGCATGCCGCATATTCATCTCAACCAATATCAATCCCCAAAAACGAGAATGTTGGCCCAAAGCTTACAACTGGTTCTTGGAGAAATCTATCATCTATAAAGAAATTGCAGCGAGGTTTGGCGAATAAATAAGTGCAAACGACATGAAGGAAGGATATTTGGATTTTGAAGAGTACATCCGGCAGGGTGAGCCAGACAAGAAAGAGAAGGCTTCCATCTGGCGGACAGCCATTGGCTTGCAAGCAGTTGATGGTCTGAAGACATCAGACTATCTGAAACATACTGCCCGGAAACATATCGAAGGGGAAATAGACATCGACGAGGCACGGGAACTGATAAAGACCTATTATCAGTCGAAAACGAAACGTGAGCCCGACGATGATGACAAGCAGGAAGCCGATAAAGTGTCTGCAAATATCACCAAGATTCTTTCTTCTGAGGCATTGGACTTCAGCACAAAAGGCTATATCGCTCTGCATCGGAGAATCTTTGAGGGAGTTTTCAAACATGCAGGACGAGTGCGTGACTATGACATCACAAAGAAAGAATGGGTGCTGAACTATGACACTGTGCATTATCTGAATTGGGAAGACTTGCGCAGGGCGTTGGACCACGATATAGAACAGGAACGCAGTTTTAGTTATAAAAACATATCCTCCGATGAACTGATTGCCCACATTACTCGCTTTGTTTCTGGAATATGGCAGATACATGCCTTTGGTGAAGGTAACACTCGGACGACGGCGGTGTTTACTATTCTCTATCTGCGCGACATCGGTTTCAAGGTGGAGAATGACATGTTTGCAGACCATTCATGGTATTTCCGCAATGCTCTGGTGCGGGCTAATTATCGCAGTGCTGTGGAGGGCATTGATTACAGCCCGCAGTATCTGGAACGCTTCTTCCGCAATCTGCTATTGGGTGAGCAATGGGATTTGCGTAACCGCTATTTGCATATTCATCCAACGGCAGAATGGAGTGTGCAACCGAATCTTGCAGACTCCGCAAGTACACCCCAAGTACCCGAACAAGTACCCGAACAAGTACCCGAACAAGTGGAGGATTTGCTTCATACTAATAACACATTGGTTATTGATCTCATCAAGAAGATTGGTAATGAATCCGTCTCAATTTCTCAACTGATGAAATTGTTAGAATTGAAGCACAGACCAAATTTCTTGGAGTATCACCTGAATCCTGCTATGAAGGAAGGATATGTAAGAATGCTTTATCCACAATCTCCTCGGCATCCACGGCAGAAGTATCTGCTGACAATGAAAGGTATGGCTCTATACAATGAATTAATTAAAAAAGAATAATGCCTATGTCACACTTTAACGAACATACGCTGGAGATGGCCATCATGGAACTGTTTGAGCAACAGGGCTATAGCTACGTGAATGGTGAGACGATACACAAGGAGCAGACAGAAGTGCTGCTACGCGATGACTTGCGGATGTATCTGATGGACAGATATGCCCAAGAGGGAATCACGCCCTTGGAGGTGGAGCGAGTCATAGCAAAGCTGATGGCAGACAATGGTGCTCTGCTATACGAGCAGAACGCACAGACGTATCGGCTGATGACAGAGGGTTTCGCCATCAAGCGTGAGGATGCCTCGTTGCCAGACTTGTTCGTGGAAGTGATAGACTTTAAGGATATTGACCGCAATATCTTCAAGATTGTCAACCAGTTGGAGATAAAGGGGTTGGAGCGACGCATCCCTGATGGCATCGTCTATGTGAATGGTCTGCCTGTAGTGGTGCTGGAGTTTAAAAGCGCCGTGAAGGAAGACACCACTATCATGAATGCCTACACACAGCTGACGGTGCGCTATCGTAGGGATATTCCTGAATTGTTTCGTTATAATGCTTTTGTGGTCATTAGCGATGGCGTGAACAATAAATATGGCACGCTGTTCACGCCTTACGAGTTCTTCTATGCCTGGCGCAAGGTGGAGCGGACGGATAAGGCCAACGATGGTATTGACTCCCTACATACTATGATGGCAGGATTGTTCCGACGGGAGCGACTCCTAAGTGTGATGAAAGATTTCGTATTCTTCCCAGACTCGTCAAAAAGTGAACGGAAGATTGTCTGCCGTTATCCACAATTCTTTGCCACCCATCGGCTCTATGAGAACATTTTGGAGCACTCGCATATCAACCTGCATGGCGACGGCAAGGGAGGAACTTACTTCGGCGCAACAGGCTGCGGCAAGAGCCTCACGATGTTGTTCCTCACACGTATGCTGATGCGCAGCCGTCATTTGGCAAGTCCTACCATCGTACTGATAACAGACCGCACAGACTTAGACGACCAACTGTCTGCACAGTTCGTGAATGCCAAGCAGTTCATTGGTGACGAGACGGTAGTTAATGTCGAAACACGTGAGGAGTTGGGCAAGAAGTTGAGAGGAAGAAAGAGCGGAGGCGTATTCTTGACGACTATACAGAAGTTCAGCGAGGACATCAACCTTTTGTCTGACCGTGCCAACATCATTTGTATCTCCGACGAAGCCCATCGTTCGCAGACGAATGTGGATCAGAATGTCACCATTACCGAAAAAGGCGTAAAGCGCAGCTATGGCTTTGCCAAATATCTGCACGACTCGCTGCCCAATGCTACCTATGTAGGCTTCACGGGAACACCGATTGACGCCACGATAGATGTGTTTGGCGATGTGGTGGATAGCTATACTATGACAGAATCGGTAGCTGACGGCATCACTCGTCGCATCGTTTATGAAGGAAGAGCCGCCAAGGTGTTTGCCGACCACAAACAACTGGAGGCGATAGAGGCATACTATAAGCAATGTGCCGAACAAGGTGCCAATGAATACCAGATTGAGGAAAGCAAGAAAGCGGTGACACAGATGAACAAGATTCTGGGTGATCCGAACCGTTTGGCTGTGGTGGCAAAGGATTTCATTGAGCACTACGAAAAACGAATAGAAGAAGGAAGCACCGTTTGCGGTAAGGCCATGTTCGTATGCTCCAGCCGTGAAATAGCCTACGACCTGTATAAACAGATTGTTGCCTTACGCCCCGAATGGGAAGAGAAGATTGGATCGGAGGACCAAACGCCCGTGGAGCGCATCCGATTGGTGATGACTCGTGAGAAGGACGATGATCCGAAACTACGTGAGCTGATAGGCTCAGACGAGGACCGCAAGGCACTGGATGTACTGTTTAAGAATCCGGACTCGAACTTCAAGATTGCTATCGTCGTGTCGATGTGGATAACGGGTTTTGATGTGCCCTGCCTCGACACGATGTATATTGACAAGCCTTTGCAGAAGCACACGTTGGTACAGACCATTTCGAGGGTGAACCGTGTGTATGAAGGAAAGGACAAAGGACTGGTGGTGGACTACATCGGCATCAAAAGCAACATGAACAATGCGCTGAAACAGTATGCCGGCGGTGGCGACATGGGTGACAATGTGGAAACTATCGAGCAGAGTGTGACGATGGTGAAAGACGAGTTGGATATCCTGCGCAGGTTGTTCCACACCTTCGATTATAGCAAGTTCTCTACAGGCACGCCATTGGAACAGTTGGAATGCCTGAAACATGCGGCTGAATTTGTACAGGTTACGGAGAAAACGCAAAACCAGTTTATGGGGCATGCCAGAAAACTGAAGTCTGCTTTTAACCTCTGCCCCAACCATGAGGCAATTAGCGATAAGGATCGTGAGGACATACATTTCTTTACAGGAGTGAGGTCTATCATCTACAAACTGACAAAGGGTGATGCTCCCGATGCCTCGCAGATGAATCGCAAGGTGAGCCAGATGATAGCAGAAGCATTAAAGTCGGACGGAGTGGAGGAAGTGGCTCAGGTGAATGCGAACACAAAGGACCTGGATTTGCTGAGCGAGGACTACATGACGAGGTTGGAGAAATTGAAGTTGCCCAACACAAAGGTGAAGTTGATGGAGAAACTGCTTCGGACGGTCATCACCGATTTCAAAAAGGTCAATAAGATGAAGGGGGTGGATTTCACGAAACGCCTGAATGCGTTGGTGCAGCGATATAATGACCGTAGCGACAATGCCGTGTTTGCCGAAGAGGTGCTCAATGAGGTGGCCAAGCAAATGGCAGAACTGCTGAAGGAGGTCAACAAAGAAAAGAAATCGTTCAAGGACTTAGGTATCACTTACGAGGAAAAGGCTTTCTACGATATTCTGAAAGAGATTGCCCATAAGTTCGGCTTTGAATATCCAGAGGACAAACTGCTCACATTGGCAGCGGCCGTAAAGAATATGGTGGACGACAAGTCGAAATACACCGATTGGGCCAATCGTTCTGATATCAAGGCAGAGTTGCAAATGGATTTGATCCTGATATTGGCAGAGCATGGTTATCCGCCTGTGCCGCAAGATGAAGTGTTCAAGGAAATCTTCGAGCAGGCAGAGAACTTCAAGAAATACGAACAAGAAGACACTTCTTCAGCCATGGTTGTTCCTATGGGTGTCATTAACCAGGTTGAGGCAGACAAAGAACTGCTGAAAATGGTTGTGAATATGATGGCCATGGATGCCGGAACTACCATCCTCGCCCTCGTCAAGGAATGTTTTAACCAATTCGGCGAGAAGTATTATGCCATGAAACAAAAGGATTGGTATCAGGTAATAAGAGACTTTGTGCAATCCAAGACACAACGTTATGACATCCAACCTGAGGAGACCTTCAGGTGGATGGCCGCAGAAAATCTGGATGATGGAGATATATAGTAAAACATCTGAATTATTTGTTTATTTAGTCACAAAGATTGGTTGATGACACAAGAAAATAAAGACCGACTACTGAGACTGCTACAGCAATACCAAGAGCTGGGCATCGCCGAACAGATAGACTTTGACAAATCTATTACGGATTCTCTGATAGCCAACTCTATAGCTTTAGTGGATTCCGATTACGGCACTGTAATCGATGATTCCGAAGAAAAATGGTCGATAAAACCTTCCTTGGCAGAGAAACTGGTCGATATTTTGCAGTTCATGGCCGATAAAGAGGATTTCACGACGGAAAATATCGTGGCTCATTTTGGATTTGCCGCGACCTCTGCGAAACGCTATCTACGTCAGCTCACGGAATTCGGTTATCTGGAAGCCCATGGAGGCAACAAGAACCGGACTTACAGCAAAATTATACATTGAGGATAGACTCTCAGATAAATCAAGGAAGACTGATAATCATTCATGATATGGCAAAACGCAGAGAAATAAGAAATAGCACCGCAGAGTTCCTGATCTTCCAAATTGAGGGGAAGGAGGAATTGAAGTGATGTATGCCAATGAATCATATGAGAAGATCATAATCTTTCTAATTATAATGCATGATAAGGAAAAATATGACCGAGAATATTAGAAATATCACAAAAGACGATAAAGTTTTTCGTTTCCTGACATATAATGACCCCCAGCATGAATCACAGTTATCATTTTATGGTTGGGAGCGTAGTAATGAACACTTCTTTTTCAATTATATAGAAGGATATAAATATGCAGCAAACGCCATATTTGACACTTTTAAAGTGGCTGCAAGCAACCATAGGATAGTAATACAAGACACAGTATGCTATCCTTTGGTATTTATATATCGACACATTACTAAGCTGTATTTAAAGTACTTATATTTACTGCTGTGTAAGCCAACAAAGGATGAGTTGAAGTCTTTTTTAAAGAAAGGGCATATACTTCCTGAATTATGGGAATGTTTGAAAGAGCGGATGTCTTTTCTTTCCAATAGAGTATCATACAATATTGATATTGACGCAATTGAAAGATATGTCTGTGAGATTAACGACAATGATAAAGATTCGTTCTGTTTCCGATACCCCATAACAAAGCAAGGTCAATTCATACATGATTCCCCTACGTATTTGGATATTGATCATCTTAAGAACCGCATGGATGTCTTTTTTAAGTATCTAGATGTTACGATTAGTAAAATAGAAAATCAATGGATTGATGATGAGTACAATGAAGACTTCAATCTCTGCTTTAAACGTGAGTTCAAGAATTCTCTCCATATAATACAAGAACTGTTTACATATCTGCAAAGTAATGAAAAACCAGAAAAGAAAGGAAAAACAGAAGTTTGGCTTTCTCTCTCTGATATACAAGAGCAAAATAATGAGAATAGAGAGTATGAATATCGATTTATATCGGAATTGACCGAAAATCAGAAATCTCTTTTTATCATTTTATACTGGGCTGGTAGAATGCTTCCAATCCAACAATTTGCAGCAACAAAAGATGAACATATACAAGATATTTACAAATTATTGTACAATTGCAGTAATTCTGATGTGACATTTGATAATCAATCTTCGCTATATAAGAACAATGTTCTGAGAACTTGTCTTTTTGGTTCTTCAAAGACTGTAGAATATATGAAAAAAGTTATCAAAGAATTGGGAGTGAATTTGTAAAGATTAGAAATAGGCAATATATGACACGACTTAGTGATTTGAAAAAAGAGAAACTCAAAAAATAATCTATCACAGTATTTATGGAGCAACGTAAAAATTACACAATAGACCAATGTCTAAACGACATTCAAAAATACGAGAAGTGGGGAAACATGCTTGCTGGGCAATGTTTTGTTAAATTATTCAACTCCAATGCTCCTGTGAGTGCATTTGCCATTCACAATGGTTTAGAATGCATTAAAGCCAAGATGAAGTTGAATGTGCTTCAAGACAATCAGCATACTGATGAAGAAAAGGATAAGCGTCTGAAGCAAATCAACCTTGAAATTCATCAAATAGAAGAAATAATGAAGCATGACCTTGAATATAGAGGGTTGTTGATACCATAAATATCAAAAAAACGTTTACAGAATATGAGCAAGATTTCTATCCGGTTCTATAAAGACCATCAGGTTCGTGCCGTGTGGGACGACGACAATAATCAGTGGTGGTTCTCGGTACTCGACATTGTGGGTGCTATCAACCAACAAGATGACTACGAGAAGAATCGCAACTACTGGAAATATCTGAAAGCCAAGTTGCGGAAAGAGAATAATGAAGTGGTTAGTGTCACTACCCAGTTGAGAATAACTGCTCCTGACGGAAAAAAACGCTTGACCGACGTGCTTAATCAAGGAGGTGTTGAACTACTGGCCAAGAATATTCATAACACAAAGGCTGTGATATTCCTTGATTGGTTCAAATACAGCGAGAACAGCATCGACGGCCGTAGCCGTAAGAAAGCCTATACGTTGATAGAAGGGAATATAGTGGCAGACAAAGACATTGGCACCGTAAAAGCACTTCAACAAATACATGCCTATATCTTTGGTGGTCTCTATGACTTTGCTGGACAGATTCGAACGAAAACCATTTGGAAAGATGGAACGTTGTTTTGTCGTGCAGAGTATCTGATGAAGAATTTGAGCCTGATAGAAGCAATGCCAGAAACAACTTTCGACGAAATAGTCAGCAAATATGTGGAGATGAATGTGGCGCATCCTTTTATGGAAGGCAACGGGCGTAGCACACGTATCTGGTTGGACTTGATATTCAAGAAACGGTTGGGATTGTGTGTAGATTGGAGCAAGATAGACAAGAAAGCATATCTGGAAGCAATGAGGAGGAGTACAACTGATGCCTCACACATCAAGGCGCTTCTCCAAGGGGCTATGACCGACCGCATTGACGACCGTGAGACCTTCATGAAGGGCATCGACTATTCGTATTATTATGAACAAGAAGAATAATTGACTTTTTCGAAATCATTATAGCTTATGTATCCGGAAGTAGAGCACTGAGATTTCAGACCAAGAAAGAACAAACTGCCTGTAAATCGGCAGGTTACCTGATCCAAAGTAAAGAATGTATTTGTAATAAATAATGTTTCATGGCAAAGCGCAGAGAAATAAGAAATAGCACCGCAGAGTTCCTGATCTTCCAAATTGAAGGGAAGGAACAAGGCGTGGAGGTCTATTATAAGGACAAGACCGTGTGGTGTACCCAAAAGGCGATGGGTATGCTGTTCGATTGCTCGACAGACAATATAGGTCTTCATCTGAAGAACATCTTCGCCAGCGGTGAATTGAACAAGGAATCAGTTACCGAGAAAATCTCGGCAACTGCTTCCGACGGGAAGAATTACCTGACACAGTTCTACAACCTCGATGCCGTGATCAGCGTCGGCTACCGGGTGAACAGCATCCGTGCCACACAGTTCCGGCAGTGGGCGACGAGCGTGCTGCGGGAGTATGCCATCCGAGGGTATGTGCTCGACAAGAAGCGGATGGAGAACGGGACGTTTCTCGGCGAGGATTACTTTGAGCATCTGCTGGCTGAGATCCGGGAGATTCGTCTCTCGGAACGGCGGTTCTACCAGAAGCTGACGGACATCTATGCCACGGCCATCGACTACAACCGCGACGCGCCTACCACACGGCTGTTCTTCAAGATGGTGCAAAACAAAATGCACTACGCCGTACACGGACATACCGCTGCGGAACTGATCGTGGAGCGGGCCGATGCAGAACAGGAGCACATGGGGCTGACCTCGTGGGAGAATGCGCCTGACGGGAAAATCGTGAAGACGGATGTCGTCGTCGCCAAGAACTACCTGAAGGAGTTGGAGCTGGCGGACATGGGACAGTTGGTGAATGGTGTGCTCGAGCTGGCCGAGCGTATGGCCAAGCGCCGCATCCCCATGACGATGGAGGACTGGGCGAAGCGGATAGACACCATCCTGGCTGCTGGTGGAAATGAGGTTTTGCAAACGCCAGGGCATGTCACCGCCGAACAGGCGAAGGAACATGCCGAGACGGAGTTTGAGAAATACCGGGTCATCCAAGACCGTCTTTTCCAAAGTGATTTCGACAGATTCCTCGGCTCCCTGCCCTTTGAGGATGAACCGACGGAGTAAAATAGCCCAATTGTTGCCAGAAAAGCCTGAGAAGCAAAATGACAAGTTGACCACAAATGACAATAAAAAATCACGTATGACTACGCGGAAACCCCATGGCCTGTTTTCCCGTAGTGTTCCCCATAGAGACGAAAAAAGGAGTTACATCTCTGTAACTCCTTGATTTTCAAGTGACTCCCGAGGGATTCAAACCCGCAACCTTCTGATCCGTAGTCAGATGCTCTATTCAGTTGAGCTAGGGAGCCATTTTTGAATTGCGAGTGCAAAATTAAGCATTTTCTTTGAACCCACAAAATTTTTCTCGATTTTTTTTGAGAAATGGTCAAAAAAATCCATTTTTACCTTGGGGAAAATGGTTTTTGGGGGATTTTGGGGCACGCTGATGGGTGGCGAGATGTGTTTGATTTTTGATAATTGCGAAGCATTTATAGGTAGAAGCGACGAATCCAGACGAGATGGCATTGGATAAGCGACACATAATGACTTTCATCGATTAACTACGTTTTGCGGCTGGCCATTTATGAATGCACAAAGATTTTCTGCCGCTGCCGCAAGAAGTCTTTGCCTTGCCTCGACGGTTGCCCATGCAATGTGTGGGGTAATGAAGGCATTGGGTGCCCTAAGCAACGGACAATTTTCTGAAGGTGGCTCCTGAGTCAGCACATCAGCACCATACCCTGCGAGATGCCCCTCTTCCAAGGCATCAGCCACATCCTGCTCATCGACCAATGGCCCACGACCTGTATTGATGATAATGGCACCTCGCTTCATCCTGGTTATGGTATCCTTATTGATCATTCCACGAGTTTTCTCCGTTAACGGACAATGCAGCGACAACACATCGGCTACAGCGAAGAGGCCATCAAGTGTGGTTTTCTGAATGCCTTGGGGCAAATCGGAGGAGTTTTTGCTGGTCACAGCAAACACATCCATGCCGAAATTCATACCAATTTCGGCCACAAGCATCCCTATATGCCCCAGACCGACAATCCCCAAAGTGAGTCCTGCCAATTCATGGAACGGCGAGTCCCAATAGCAGAAATCAATGCTCTCAGCCCATCTCCCAGCCCTGTTTTGACGGGCATAATCCCCCACCCTATTAGTGATATTGAGAATATGTGCAAAGGTCATCTGGGCAACACTCTGCGAACTATAGGCCGGAATGTTGGTCACCACAATTCCTCTCTGTGAGGCAGCCTCAAGATCTACCACATTGTATCCCGTTGCCAAAACTCCAATATATCGAAGGAGGGGCAGCCGTGACATCGTTGCGCTGTCAATGACCACTTTGTTGGTAATCAATGCCTCAGCCTGCTCAGAACGCTCAATCACCTCGTCGGGAGCCGTACGGTCGTAAACTACGACCTCTCCCAACGCCCGCAGGGAATCCCATGACAAATCACCAGGATTAGCCCCAAAGCCGTCCAATATTACAATCTTCATATCTCAAACTATTTTTTGTCTTTAAATCTATCTCCCCAGCAACGCAACATATTCTGATACAGTTTTTCCTCAGACGGAGAATGTTGCGGATGCCACAAGCGCTCGTTCTGCAATTGGTCGGGCATGAACTGCTGAACAACAAAATTGCCAGGATAGTCATGAGCATATTTGTATCCATCGCTATAGCCCAACTGCGCCATCAGTTTGGTTGGAGCGTTGCGCAGATGGAGTGGGACGGGCTGATTGCCCGTTCTGCCCACAAGTGCCTGAGCAGCAGAAATACCCATGTAGGCAGAGTTGCTCTTAGGGCTTGTGGCCAGATAAACCACTGCCTCTGCCAAGGGGATTCTTCCCTCGGGCCATCCGATTTTCATCACCGCATCGAAAGCGGCATTTGCCAACAGCAAAGCATTGGGGTTTGCCAGTCCGATATCCTCGGCAGCACTGATGACTAGTCGCCGGGCGATGAACTGCGGGTCCTCGCCGCCCTCGATCATGCGAGCCATCCAATAGAGCGCGGCGTCGGGGTCACTTCCCCGGATGCTCTTGATAAATGCAGAGATGATATCGTAGTGCATCTCACCATCCTTGTCGTAAGCCAAAGGATTCTGCTGCAAGCACTGCTCCACCTGTTGGTCGGTGATCTCCACCTCGTCGGTCCCTGCAGATTGCACCACCAATTCAAGGATATTGAGCAACTTACGCGCGTCTCCACCACTGTATCTGAGGATGGCCCCAGTCTCCGTCAACTTGATGTTGTGTTTTTTCATCTCAACATCGGTAGTGATGGCATGATGCAAGAGTTTGAGCAGGTCGTCTTTTTCGAGCGACTTGAGCACATACAACTGACAGCGTGAGAGCAAGGGTCGGATGACCTCAAATGAAGGATTCTCTGTGGTGGCACCAATCAGAGTGACCACGCCTTTCTCCACCGCTCCCAGGAGTGAGTCTTGTTGACTCTTGCTAAAACGGTGTATCTCGTCGATAAACAAGATAGGCGAAGCGGCATTGAAAAACTTGTTTTTCCGTGCTTTCTCAATCACTTCGCGCACATCTTTCACACCGCTCGTCACAGCGCTTAAGGTATAAAAAGGCACTTCAAGTCTTGCCGCGATGATTTGCGCCAAAGTGGTCTTTCCCACTCCCGGTGGTCCCCATAATATAAATGAAGTGACGCGTCCTGCCTCAATCATCTTTCGCAAGACAGCTCCTTCGCCCACCAGATGTGTCTGTCCGATGTAGTCTTCCAGCCTACGTGGCCTCATTCTCTCTGCTAAAGGTTCGCTCATAGATTGCAAATTTACGGAAAAAAAGGCGATACACCAACAAAAAAGTATCAATTTATTATAAATAGAGAAAAAGAGATGAATGATTCAATCCTCATCAAGACATATAAATGAAGCGGGAACCACTTGCGTAACATGTATCAAACAATATTTTTCTATAAATTTTCTTGCAAATAAGAGATAAAGTATTTATTTTTGCATCGCAATCAATTTGATGACGTCAAAATCACCTTTGACACATCATTAATAAAATAAAAACATTTCCGGTAAAAGTACGAGGTACTGAACTGCCGGTACAAATTCATATAATAAGCACCATGAGATTTAAAGACAAGAAAACCCTTTCGCTGAAAACGCTGAACAAAAGCAACATCTGGGACTGTCAGGAAAATGACATTTTCCGAATGTGGGAAGCTGCAGAGAAGGACGCTGACCTGAAAGAAAACATGCGCCACTACAACGACATCATCAAAAGCGCTTTTGACATAGAGGAGGTGAAAATAGACAAGCCAGAAATCATCAAGAAATACGAGGCCCGTGGTTTCAAGGTGGGAAGTCTGCGCAACGACGACAACTCAAAGACAAAATGGGCGGTTAAGAAGCGTCCTATCCTTCGAGTGACCGACCTCACCTACGAGAACATCCGTCATATCACCACCGCAAAGTTGCTTGAGGTGCTCGACCGTAATTTTGGTGGAGGATGGGAGAGTCTGTCGCAAAGCATCCAGGACATCATAGAAAGTGGCTTCGACATCAGCACCACTACCCTACCCAAAGACCGTCTGCGCAAGCCCGGCGGCATGTATGAGAAGAAAATCGCCGATGGTTTCGAGGCACTGGAGATACCGAAAGGTCTATGGGTGGAAGCCATTTTTGCCAAAGTGAAGCCCGAACTCGAAAAGCCCAGGATGAAATTCGACATTCCCGAAGACACAGACCTGGAAGATGACGATGAGGACTTGCCCGAGATGGTCGACACTTATAACGACCCAGACGATGATGATGACGCCTTCGACGAGGACAAACTTACCGAAGAGAGTTATCGCACCACCTTTGACACAGAGCCTGAGGATTTGAATCTTGAGGCAGAAGAAATTTCCGATGATTACGACGGATGAAATAACATACAGACACAAACATAAAAGCGCCGGGGTTTGCCCGGCGCTTTTATGTTTGCAATATCAACTTTTCCGATTAGAATCTGTATCCCAAAGTGAAGAGCACCTGATGACGCTTGTTGTTCACTTCTACAGCGTTTGCGATATTGTCGAACTCAGCGAACTGATTGTCCTGATAGTTGGTGAAAGGATAGAAATCGCCACTTGCACATGAGTACTGGTAAGCCACATCCATATTGAGATTGCCAAAATTGTACCCAAGTCCGCAGGTGAAGCGGTTGGTTGCCTTCCAGTTGGTGAAATCAGTGGCCGAGGCCAAAAAAGTTCCATTGGATTCGAGCAAAGTGTTCTTGAATCCGTCCTCATTGTACATCGGCGACACATAGTTGTAACCTGCACGGAGCGACAGTTCGGGAGTAGCCTTCCATTCAGCACCCACCTTAAGTGTGTTTACAGCCTTGAGTGTGACATTCGTGTGGTCGTTCATCACATTGTCATCGTCGCTGCTGTCGTAATAGGGGTCATAATAATCACCCGTATTGATGCGGGTCTTGGTACCGCCATAGTCAGCATACTCATAACTTGCACCGATGGCCACACAATTGCCAATCACATGTCCGATACTTGCACCGAACTTCCATGGTGTGTACAACTTGAAATCATAATGGTCCTCGGAATAGGCGGTATAGTTGCCATCGGAAATCTCCGTATAGTTTCGTGTTGTGAGGTCATACCAAGTTGGTGTAGCCACCGAGAGTCCGATTCTGAAGTTGGAGTATTCCACAGGGCGAATAATCGCACCAAATTTCATATCAACACCCGTACCAGTAATCTTGCGCTCATCGTAGACATTGAGCATATTGATATTCTCTGGGTTTTGAATCATGTTCTCAGTATAGTCGGATACATGCTTGTAATGGACATCGTGAATTCCACAGGTGAAGCCCAGATAGACCCGGTCGTGAATATTACCACTGATATTGAAGTCATACTCTCCGATATATCCCGTATGCGCCCTGTCGAAATCATAGTCGGTGGCCTCATAGAAATAGGCATTACCATCATTGGCAGCATAGAATAGATTGCGGGTGTACATATCGTCCAACTGGTTGCAAGTGATATAGGAATGCTCCAAATCGGGATTATACGAGTTGTCGTTAGCCAAATTGGGATACAGGAATCCGTTGTAAAGCTTAGCCCATGAGAGTTTGTTCTGAGAGGCTTGGTTCAGGCGGTCGTCAGCGGAGAGAATATAGTCGAAATTCTTGCTCTTATGGTAATTGAAGGCAAAGTTAAGATAAGAATCTGCACCATTTTTCTTCGCCATCACAAATCCTACCTGATCAAAACTCATATTGGTCTTGTTGCCCCTTGAATAGTCCTGGGCATCCTGCTGTGACACAAATCCGAATGACATGTCGGCTCTGCTATTGCGGAAGAGACCGATGCCGGCAGGATTGGTGCTAATAGTGGAGATGTCGGCTCCGAGCGCTTCACCAGCGCCTCCCATACCAACATATCTTGCGGTACCATTGAGGTCCTCGGGAAGAAGTTTGGCATTCTCGTATGTTTCCTGTGCCAGTGTGGGCAGACCTACTGCCAGCACACCAACCATGATGAATAATTTCGTTTTCATACCTTAAAAATGGAATTATGATTATAGAGTTTTGTGATTTGAAGAAAGATACTTTTATGTGGATGTAATGGATTACCGGCGTCCGCCAAATCCACCGCCGCCACCGCCTCCGGAGCGACCACTTCCACCTCCGCTGAATCCTCCACCAGAGCGGCTGCCACCGCCTCCGAAGCTACCACCAGAGGATGAGCTGCTGCGGCTTGGGCTGCTGGAATAGCTGCCACTGCTGCGGCTTGGGCTGCTGGTGCTGTAACTGGGAGAACTGCTGTAAGAGGGAGAACTTGTAGAGCGATTGCCTCCGAATCCTGAGCCATAACTACCCGATGATGAAGACGACGCCGATGTCCTTGCCCCGCCACTCGACCTATAGATGGTGCGTCCGCCGAAACGGCCGGAGTGAGTAGTAGCATATCCACGCGACTGAGTACTGGACGAACCGTATGAGCTGGGCCTGGAGTGGAAATTGGAAGGATTGTTGCGATAAGCATATCCGCTGCCACCATAACGTCCGGGATAATAATTGTAATAACCGTAGTAATATCCAGGATAATACCAGTAATTGCCATACCAGCTATACCATGAATGCCATCCCCAGGGGTAGAAATCCCAATACCATGGGTCATACCATCCACCGTAGTAAGAATAATAGGGCCATCCCCAGAAACTATCCCAGTAATAGGGTCGTCCCCATCCCCAGTAGGAACTATAGTATGGGTTGTACCATCCATAGAAATCGTAGAAACGCCCCATACGTGTGGTATAGCGGAAATCATCCGAATCATCGAACATGTAATCACTGACATAGACGGTGTCTCTTTCCGGATAAGTGCCGTCGCCGACTGTGAAATCGATGATGTCGTTGCCGAGAGAGTCGGTTCCAATCTTTTGATAGGAACTTCTGAGATGACGTCGGTTGTATTGATCGACGTTCATGTCCAACCCCTTTGGTTGTGGTACTGCCACTTGGGGTTTCTCTTTCTTGACCTTATCGGTCTTCGACGGCTTGTAATACATGTCGTCCTGTGCGAATGCCACTGACAGTGGCAAAACGACAGCCATGAATGATAATAAAATCTTCGTTTTCATACCTTTTCCCCTTGTATTCATTAATGTACGGTGCAAAATTAATACAGTTTAACGTGCAAATATACGGAAAAACCCTATAGCGTGGTAGGTTTTTCCCTATTTTTATTTATTTTTGCATTATCTTTGCGATTGGTTATAGATTTGAAAACATTTTACGCATGAAATATAATAAAGTGACATTCCTTTTTGAGCCGTCGGCAATGGACCCATCCTTGCTGGAAACGGCGCGTGACATGATGGCGGGACTGGTGGCTTCGGTCGGTTTCGAGTCGTTTGAAGAGTGCGAGAATGGGATTGTTGGTTATGTGCAGTCCGACTTTCTTGACAAAGAGCTTCTCCAGGATACGGTGACGTCTTTTCCGATGCCCGGTGTGACAGCCAGTTACATCATCGAGGAAATGGAAGACAAGGACTGGAACGAGACTTGGGAGGAAGAGGGATTTGAGCCCATCAGGATAGGCAACCGTTGTGTCATTCACGATACGAAGCATCCGATAGAAGACAATAATACTGCACTCGACATTGTAATCGACGCGAAGATGGCCTTTGGCACCGGCACCCATGAGACCACTTACATGGTGGTAGAGCAACTGCTTGACAGTGAACTTCAAGGCAAACATGTGCTGGATTGTGGTTGTGGAACTGGCATTCTGTCGATAGTGGCATCAAAACTGGGTGCTGCCGATGTTGTGGCCTATGACATCGACGAATGGAGTGTGGAAAACACTTGTCACAACATGTCATTGAATGGAGTGAGCAACATCGAGGTGCTGACAGGCGACTGTAATATTCTATCACACGTAAGCGGTGTTTTCGATGTGGTGATGGCCAACATCAACCGCAACGTTTTGCTGTCGGACATGCCTGCATTCCGAGAGGTGATGTCGTCGAAATCACTTTTGATTCTAAGCGGTTTTTATGAAGAAGACACACCTCTGCTCATCGAGAAGGCCCAAGAACTGGGTCTGACGCTACATAAAAAGACTCACAATGGTGAATGGTTTGCGCTGTCGTTCACCACATAGTTTTCTGAGTCGGGGTCGGCAACGCCTTTCTCGAAAATCTGCTGAGGTGGCACATAACTGATAGTCAGTTTTTTAAGGTCGTAGTAACTCCCATTGTAAATGTCGAGGTCGACCAGTCCCTTGATTCCTGGCAAGCGTCCCACATCTGTATGCTGCCAGAATTTCCATTTGCCTTTGTATTGCACTTTTCTTACATAATAATGGGCTATCCAATAGGGATAGTCGTCGAAACGTGCGTCGCTTAGATAGGTCTCCTTAAATTTATAATAGGTGTAGATTATCGGTTTGGTATGATATTTATCCTCCACGATATGAAGCCAGGCCAGTATTTCCTGTTGGAACTCCTCATCGGTCATATCATCCGACTTGCTTTCCACATCAAGCACAGGCGGCAAGTCGCCATATTCGAGTTGAACGTGTTCGAGGAAAAAATAGGCCTGCTCCCTGGCTGTAGAGGAATTGCTCCAATAGTGATACGCACCACGAATGAAGCCATTGTCGAGCGCTTGATAAAAATTGTCGGCAAAACGCTCGTCGATGTAATCAGAACCTTCTGTAGCCTTAATAATGACGAATCTCACCGGATTGCGCGCAATCATGGCGTTTCGCAGTTTCGTCCAGTCGATTACCCCCTGATGATGACTGATATCAATACCGTGTATACCATCGATGTTGGGATAATAAGGTTCACCAAACCTTGCTCTCCACCTGAATCCAAAAGGTTCCACGAAAAACGCATAGAAAACCCATACATAGACAACTCCTGCCAGCATTGTCGCCACCCAGCCCCAATGCTCTTTCAGCCAGCGGGGGCATACATGCTGTTTGGTATTATCTGAAGAGTTTGGCATTATCGGTGGGAAAGAAGAAGGGATTTCAGGGTTTAAAGAGTCATTTGAATTTAAAAGAAGTTAAAGGACAATAGTGAGTACTATTGTCACTTTAACTTCATAAATGTTTTGGCCTATGCCTTGGTCTTTTCCAGAGCGAGGGTGATGGTAGTAGTGTCGCACACCTCGGCTGGTCCCCAATACTGGATGGGTCCGGGATATACGTAGCAAGTCTCACGTGCCCACTTCTCGCGCACTGCAGTATAAGCCTTGAAAGGATTTCCGTCGAGTTCGACAAGGGCTTTGCGGATTACAGGCTTCAGTTCGCCATTGCGGCGCTCGATGTTCATCATCATAGTGATGGGCACGCCACCAGCTTTCCACTCGTCACGTGGTGCGGTAGTGTTCTGTACGATGGCCATGTATCCAGTCTTTCCGTTGGCTATCAACTGAGCAGCGCTGGTGCCCAGAGCGTAGCAGTAGTCGGCATCAAAATTGGATGGGGCAGCGCAGCGGCCTTCGTATCCAAAGAAATGATGCAGTGTGGCAAACTTGCCCGTATATTTTCCTTCCTTAGCCCATTTGGCAAGTTTGGCGGCGCACATGTCTGAAAGCAGTTTCTCGGTCTCGATAAGCGAAACCTGCACATTTCCGTGGGGGTCTCTGTCGAGTGAGAGTTGGTGAGCCACATCCTCGGGAAGAGTCTCAAATGTAGCGGCATTCTCGGCGGAGAGGTGTGAGAGTATATACTCACGCTGAGCCTCAGGCTCCAGGTCTTTGTATTCACTGCCATGAAGTGCGAGCAGGTCGTTGAGTTCATCAATCAGTCGCCCGATGGCTGGAATAAACTCGATAAGTCCCTCAGGCACGAGCACTACTCCAAAATTATTGCCATCTTCTGCACGCTTTGCCACAGCATCACAAATCTGCTCAACGATATCATTGAGGGTCAAGTCTTTAGCCTCTACTTCCTCAGAGACGATACAGAGGTTGGGCTGGCATTGCAGAGCACACTCCAGAGCGATGTGGCTTGCCGAGCGTCCCATCAACTTGATGAAATGCCAGTACTTGCGAGCGGAATTACAGTCACGCTCGATATTACCAATCAGTTCGGAATAGGTCTTAGTGGCGGTATCGAAACCGAAGCTAGTCTCAATCTGAGCGTTTTTCAGGTCACCGTCAATGGTTTTGGGGCAGCCAATCACTTGCACGCCATAGTTTTTGGCAGCATAATATTCGGCAAGCACACAGGCGTTTGTATTGGAATCGTCACCACCAATAATCACGATGGCTTTGATATTGAGTTGGCGAATGACTTCGAGACCTTTCTCAAACTGTTCCACTTTCTCCAACTTCGTGCGCCCGCTGCCTATCATATCGAATCCGCCCGTATTGCGGTAGTTGTCGATGATGTCGGCTGTAAGTTCCTTGTACTGGTGATCGACCAGTCCGCCGGGTCCCATAAGGAAACCATAGAGACGGCTTTCAGGATTGAGTTTCTTGATAGTGTCAAACAATCCACAAATGACATTATGGCCACCAGGGGCCTGTCCTCCACTGAGAATTACTCCCACGTTGAACGGCTCATGTGCCGTCTCCTCGCCTGTGACAAATTCCACCAACGGCATTCCATAGGTGTTGGGGAAGAGCTTTTTAATTTCCTCCTGATTGTCAACACTCTGAGTGGGTTCTCCTTCTTTTACCTTTACTGCACCTTGAAGAGCTTTTGGCAATTTGGGCGAATAATCAGCCCTTGCCTGCTGCAATGCGCTTTTTTCCATACTGATAATAATTTATACTTTTATAATGTGTACCTTGTTTGTAAACTCTGCAAAATTACTCAATTTATCTGATATAGCGGAAAGAAATCCTCCAAAAATGAAAAACTTGGCATTTTTTTTTGATTATGCCCTTGCAAGTCCGTTTTTTTTCTTTATCTTTGTGCTAATATTCAAATTCACCCCAAATATACCTATAAAAGATATGGCCAACAGAAAACTTTTGAAGAAGACGATTAACGGCATATGTTCCGACATTTTCGCCGAATGTGTAGCTGCTTCCTTATACAGCGGCAAGCCCCATAGCGACAACGTTGATTCCCTTCTTGAATCCATCGTCAAAACCCGTAACGATTTTGTAAGCCGGATTTCTCATCCCGAGCCAGGCATGAAGCCAAAGGTCTATTACGACCACTTGGCAAAAGACTTTGCAGAACATATCTCAGAATACGTTGACTATATCGTCAACCTTAGTGCATAGGTCACCATGTGGAAGAAGTTTTGCAATTGGCTCCTGTACAAACGTCTGGGGTGGACAAAGAACGTAACTGTTCCCCACCCCGACAAATACATCATTTGCCTGGCCCCTCATACAAGCAACTGGGACTTTTTACTTGGTCAGTTATATGCTGGCGCTGAAGGTTGGAAGATCAACTTTCTGATGAAGAAAGAATGGTTTTTCTGGCCTCTTGGTGTTTTGTTCAAGAAATTGGGCGGCATACCCGTATGGCGTAGCAAGCATACAAGTATGACCGACAATCTTGCGGCGACTGCGAAATCCTCGTCCACCTTCCGGCTCTGTGTTACCCCCGAGGGTACCCGCTCTCCCAATCCTGATTGGAAAAAAGGTTTCTATGTCATAGCCCAGAAAGCCAACCTGCCCATTTTGCTATATGGCATAGATTACGAGCGTAAATATATAGAATGTGTGCACACAATCATTCCCACTGGCGATATTGAGAAAGAGATGTGGGAAATCAAGCAATATTTTCAAGGATTCAAGGGCAAGCATCCCGAAAAATTTACAATCGGCGAAGCCCCCGATGCTACAAATCAATCATAATTGAATGAACAAGGTAAAAAGAAAGTTTCTAGTTGAGCATTTATTGCTCGTTCTATTCTGTGTACTTACTCCATCGATTGCCTCAGCACAGACCTCCACCGACAAATCCGCCCTTGACCGTATGCTCAAGAGTTACTTTGAGAATTACGGCAATGGTCTTTCAGGGTTTCCAGTAAGGTCTACACTGGAGTCGTGTGTTGTGGATAATGAGAGCAAACGGATATCCATAACAGCCGACTCGAAATTCTCGGAACAGGAATTCACTCCCGAAGTAGTGAAGCGTGTTTACCGTGATATCAAGAACAGGATGCCCAAGGCCTACGAAGGTTATGAAGTAGTAGTCAGCAGTCATGGCCAACCCATCGAAGCCCTTGTACCCAGTCGTCTGGACGACCATCCCGACAAGAGCCGCACATGGCAGGGAAAAGACTATGAGGGCCGGCCCTGGGTGACCAATATTTCCCGTCCCAACGAGATTACGCGCGGCCTGCAGGGTCGCCATCTCTCTGTGGCTGCCAGTCACGGCCGCTACTACGACATGGGCAAAGGTTCCTGGAAATGGATGCGTCCGAACTTGTTCTGTACGACAGAGGATTTATTCACCCAGACAATAGTCATTCCCTACCTGATACCTATGCTCGAAAATGCCGGGGCAGTGGTATGGTCGCCCCGCGAGCGCGACTGGCAGCGCAACGAAGTGGTTGTTGACAACGACAGTCGGTCGCCGAGTTACCAGGAATACACCGGCAATGCTGAATGGACCACCGCCCCGGGCAATGGTTTTTTGATGCCATCCCGTCTGAATGACTACGAGAACCCATTCAAGGCAGGAAGTGCCCGCATGGCCCAGGCTTCCTCAAAGAAGAACAACAGTCAGGTGATTTACCAACCCGAAATTCCTGAGGCTGGCAAATATGCAGTCTACGTAAGTTATCAGACCCTTGCCAACTCCGTCGACGATGCCCAGTACATCGTGGTACACAAGGGAGCACAGACCCGTTTCAGCGTCAACCAGCGTATGGGCGGCGGCACGTGGGTCTACCTTGGCACTTTTGAATTCGACAAAGGATACAACCGCAACAACATGGTCGTGCTCACCAATTACAGCAAAGGGCATGGTGTGGTGACGGCAGACGCCGTGCGTTTTGGCGGTGGAATGGGCAATGTGGTGCGCGGAGGCCGTACAAGCGGCATGCCCCGGTGTCTGGAAGGCACCCGTTACTCCGCGCAATATGGCGGTGCGCCCGACAGCGTCTATTGCCAATACCGCGAAGACTACAAGGACGACTACACCGCCCGCTCCACCTATGGCAACTGGCTTGCTGGCGGTTCGGTTTTCGTTCCGGGCCGGAAAGGTCTCGGTGTGCCTCTGGAACTGATGCTTTCGGTTCATAGCGACGCTGGCTACGACAAGGCCGGCGGAAACGACTTGGTGGGCACTCTCTCCATCTGCACCACCGACAACAGCAATAGCAAACTAATCTCAGGTGTCTCGCGCTGGGCTTCGTACGACCTGGCCGACGCATTGCTCTACAACACCTATAATGACCTCAATACGAAATTCGGACACTGGCGTCGGCGCATTCTCTACAACCGCAACTATAGCGAGACCCGTGTTCCCCATGTGCCCTCGGCCATTCTGGAAACCATGTCGCATCAGAATTTTGGCGACATGCGCTATGGTCTGGACCCCAATTTCAGATTCTACATAGCCCGTTCGATTTACAAGACCCTGCTCCGTCATGTCAATCACATGCACGGCACAAAATATGTGGTTCAGCCCCTCGCCCCGAGAAGTTTCCGCATTGAGATAAGTTCCCATAACAAACTGCGTCTGAACTGGAATCCCGTCAAGGACCCACAAGAGCCCACGGCCAACCCCACCGAATATATCCTCTACACCGCCATTGGGGACAGAGGTTTCGACAATGGTGTGGTAATCAAGGGCAACTCCTGCACGGTGAACGCCACTCCAGGGGAATTATACCATTTCAAAGTGTCGGCCTGTAATCGTGGTGGCGAGAGTTTCACTACCGAGGTACTCTCCGCCTGTATTCAGCCCAATGCGAAAAAGGCCGTTATGATAGTGAATGGTTTCCATCGTCTGTCCTCTCCCACAGTTATTGACAGTGGGAATCAGAAAGGATTCGACCTGGATGACGACATTGGCCTGACCCTTGGACGAACTCCAAGTTGGTGTGGAAGGCAGACCATCTTCGACAATTCCAAGCGAGGTCGTGAGGGACCAGGTGCGCTGGGATTCTCAAGCGACGAACTGACAGGCAAATTCATCGCCGGCAACGACTTCAACTACGTCATCACCCATGCCAAGGCCATTCACTCAGCCAAGAAATACAATATCGTGAGTTGTTCGAGCGAGGCTTTGGAATCAGGCAAAGTCAAGACAAGCGGCATCAACTGCATTGACCTGTTATTGGGTCTCGAAAAGGACGACGGCCATTCTCTGCTCATGTACAAGACTTTTTCCACTGATATGCAAAAGCGGCTCAGGTCGTTTGTCTCCAATCATGGCAGCCTGCTTGTCAGTGGTGCATTTGTAGCCAGCGACATGTCCAATTCTGTTGAGCGGCATTTCCTGACCGATGTGCTTAAATTGCGTCATGGTGGCAGCGACCGTTCCAACACCAACGGCATGGTGGAAGGTCTTGGCATGAAATTCGACACTTATCGCACAATCAATGAAGAGCACTATGCTGCCACCGCACCCGATGTGCTGACCCATCTCTCCACCTCATCCTGTGTGATGAGATACTCCGACGGCAAAGACGCCGCAGTGGCTTACAAAGGCCGTGACTACAGTTGCCTGACAATGGGATTTCCGTTTGAATGCATCAAGAACGAGTCGGCGCGGAACTCCATTATGCGAGGCATCCTCAACTATCTGATGAAATAGAACCAAACACCCACAACCATGTATAAAATACAGACAAACCTTTCTGGAACCCGCAGCATCACTGTGGAAGAAAGTCATCTTGAGACACTCCATCGCTATAAGTTGCTCGACAATCTTGTAGACAGCAACGGCATCGTGGATGAAGGTGTGCTCGACAAGTTGAAATTCAACATCCGCTCCCTGCTCAGTTCCGACGCAGGCAAGGACAAGGAGTTGCTCAACCTCTGCCTCGACGTGGTCTATCACAACAACATGAAAGCACTTGGACTTTCAAATCTCATCAAAGTATATGATGAGTGGACCACAAGCCATTCTTCCGACGAGACAGTAGCCGACACCACACCAGAAGAATAATGAGCGGCCCTTATCTGCTCAGCGACTGGCTTCCCACCACCAAGAAAGAAGTACAACTCAGGGGGTGGGACGAACTCGACGTGATTCTATTCTCAGGCGACGCATACGTTGACCACCCGTCATTCGGTGCGGCAGTGATAGGCCGCGTCATAGAGGCGGCTGGTTGGCGTGTGGCTATCGTACCACAGCCCGACTGGCATGGTGACTACCGCGATTTCCGCAAGTTGGGGCGTCCCCGCCTCTTTTTTGGCATATCACCGGGTTGTATGGACTCGATGGTCAACAAATACACCGCCAACAAGCGTCTTCGCTCCGAGGATGCCTACAGTCCGGATGGCCGTCATGACTGCCGCCCGGAATATCCTACTATTGTCTATACGCAAATACTCAAGCAACTCTATCCCGACGTCCCCGTCATACTGGGCGGCATCGAAGCATCTATGCGCCGTCTCACCCACTATGACTACTGGCAGGACAGGTTGCGTAAAAGCATCCTGTATGATTCCGGTGCCGACATGATTGTATACGGGATGGGCGAGCGGCCTATCACGGCACTATGTGAACTCCTGGCAGAAGGCAAGTCCATCCACGAGATACGCGACTTGCCACAAACAGTCTACATTGCATCCAAAGAAGATATCCCTGATGGCATCCACAGCAACGACATACTGCTGCACAGCCATGAGGAATGTCTGGAAAGCAAGAAGGCTGAGGCAGCCAACTACCGCCATATTGAAGAAGAGTCGAACAAGATGCAAGCCTGTCGCCTCATTCAGCAGACAGGCCATCAATACACTGTGGTCAATCCACCCTACCCTCCCATGAACACAGAGGAGATTGATGAAGTGTTCGACCTCCCCTACACACGCCTTCCCCATCCTAAATACAAAGGCAAGCGCATCCCTGCGTACGAGATGATCAAACTGTCGGTCAACATCCACCGCGGCTGTTTCGGTGGTTGTGCATTTTGCACCATTAGCGCACATCAGGGAAAATTCGTCACCTCTCGCAGCAAGGAAAGCATTCTCAGGGAAGTGCGCCAGGTGATGCAGCACCCAGACTTCAAAGGCCATCTGAGCGATCTGGGAGGTCCTTCGGCCAACATGTACGCCATGGGCGGCAAAAACCAAAAGGCCTGCGGGAAATGCAAACGCCCATCTTGTGTACATCCCGCCATTTGCCCCAACCTGAATATCGACCCCACTCCATTGCTGGAAATCTACCGTGAGGTAGACCATCTGCCCGGCATGAAGAAGAGTTTCATCGGTAGCGGCGTGCGCTACGACCTATTGCTTCACAAAACAGGTGATGAAAAGACCGACAAGGCCATCGGCGAATACACACGGCAACTGATTTGCCACCATGTAAGCGGACGTCTGAAAGTGGCACCCGAACACACCAGCGACCATGTCTTACACCTGATGCGCAAGCCCTCGTTCGAACAGTTTGCCAAATTCAAGCGCATCTTCGATGAGACCAATCGCCAGGCGGGACTTCACCAGCAGATTATCCCCTATTTCATCAGCAGCCATCCAGGTTGTAGAACGGAAGACATGGCCGAACTGGCAATCGCCACCAAACGTTTGGACTTCCAACTGGAGCAAATCCAGGATTTCACCCCCACCCCCATGACCATCAGCACTGAAATGTGGTATACTGGCTATGACCCCTACACGATGGAGCCAATATTCAGTGCCCATGATGCCCGTGAGAAACTGGCGCAACGCATGTTTTTCTTCTGGTACAAACCCGAGAAAAGAAAGCGAATCGAACAGGAACTGCGTCGCATAGGGCGCAGCGACCTCATTCCGAAATTGCTGGGAAACATAGGAAGAACTCCGCAAAACCATTCGCAAAACCATGATGAGAGGAAAGAAAGACCAACGCATCGAAATCATAGAGACCAAACTGACCGGAAAGCACGACCCAACAACGTGCGAAGACGGAATCGTGGTGACCGATAATCACGTGGCCGTCATCGATGGCAGCACCAGCAAAGCCCTCGTTCAACTGAGAAGCGACATGCGTAATGGCAAATATGCGATGCTGCTTGTGCGGGAAGCCATAATGGAAATGGATTCAGACGTCAGTCTGGCGCAATTCTGCCAACTTGTTACGGCCAAAATCGCAGAAGCCTACATCAGGCACGGTGTCGGGGAAGGACATCTGTCCACTCATCCCGAAGACCGTCTGACGGCCAGTGTATGCGTTTTCAGCCTCATGAGAAAAGAGATATGGATGATTGGCGACTGTCAGTGCTTGTGCAATGGTATTCTCTACGAAAATCCCAAGCCCCATGAGAGACCCGTGGCAGAGCATCGGTCGGCCATCATCCGACGAATGATAAGCAGCGGAACCTACACAGAGGAACAACTGACTGTCCACGACTATGCCCGCGACCAGGTAGTGGCCGACATCGTAGAGTCATGCCACCATCAAAACAAGGATTTCTCGGTAGTAGATGGTTTTCCCATCGCTCTTGACAAGACACTTAGAATAGACGCAAGTGATGTTCGGGAAATTGTCATGTCAACCGATGGTTATCCTTTTCTCAAACCGACACTTGCAGAGAGCGAGGCGGCACTTGCCCATCAACTCAGCGAAGACCCCCTGTGCTACAAATCATATTTAGCAACCAAGGGCAGGATGCAAGGCAATGTATCCTTCGACGACAGAGCCTATGTCAGATTCTTGCTCAAGGATATCTGTCAATAGATAACCATGGTGCGAAACCAGTCCTGCAAAATACCCGCATATTGATTTTGCGAATCCGACAGCAAGACGATGACTTGTCCCCCATCCTGAAGCCGCGGTCCCACACACATGCCCTCATAATTGGCGAAAGTGCAACTCAGCAGGCCCAATGCGGTTGTCCATTCTGCCACCTTCGTCTTCTTCAATGCCACCGACTTTTGCAGTTTCTTTTTTCCTATGGGAGTGCCTTCGCCTGGCACAACCGAATAAACCACACATCTGACAAAGGCACCTATCTTGACATCGGGAATAAAAGCCTCGCGCTCCAGCACCAGTATTCGCCCATCATCGAGTGCAGCCAAAGCGCTGACCCCGAAGACATACTTGTCGGGGTGGCGGAGAGTCGAGGGCATATCCATTTTATATAGATATTGGTCGAGTGCTTTTAATTGGTCATCAAACGACTGCAAGCGCAGCAAATTGTGTTTCCTGTTCCGGGGGGAGGCTTGAGGGCCATCAGGGGTTAACGTGCTTTCTGATGTGGTCCAGAAACGGTGTGTCACGGCATTATACGTCAGAGCCTCCAGTCCATAGTTATTTGCAGCCTTGGCATAGATGCGGGGCACGGGCAAGTTCCTTCCCGTTGGTGTTCCATTCATGCTCAACTCCATCACCTCGTTGTCGTTTTCGCCACTGACAAAAAGAGTGGAGTCGGCAGGAAAGAATGCCACACCCTCACTGTCACGTCCTTTACGATTATTCCCGAAGAATTGCAACCGCTGGATATTGGCTATATCCCCATTTTCCTTCAACGATATTCTAAAACGGAAAAAACCATCTTTACTGGTATTGTCCGCCACGACGGCATACTCATCCCCCCCAAGCCATGTGATTCCACTATAACCACTCGCTGGAACCTGATTGGGAAATGTTTTTTGCTCATGAAGCACAACGTCTTGCGCCTGAGCAACTATCGACACAGTAAAGACAAGAAAGGAAATGAAAAGATATCTCATAACGAAACATAGGTTAAAACAAAATCATCTGTCTGGCGATAACAAACACTCACCACGATGTTGTGGCGCATATTCTCCATGCTGAACACGCCCTCATCGGCAACCTCGAAAGGCAAGGCACGCATCTCCTCAAATCTTAGCCGGTCGGCGGAAAACAATTTGAAGACTGCCTCCTTGGCACTCCACAGCAACAATTGCTTCTCCAGACAGTCGGTCATTTCATCGGGTCGCAAAAAACGGCCGACCACCCTTGACACGCGGTCGCTGCGCCATTCCACATCTACACCCACCTGGTGAAGACTGGACAATATGACGGCCACCACACCACGAGTGTGTGAAATGCTTATGATGCGGCCATCATCAAGCAAGGGTCGGCCTGCGTCGTTGTAAAATATGTCCACGGGTTGCCTACCGTTCATCTCCAAAAGCAATGCCCTCACCGACATTCGCTCACGCCGGCGTGCCTCAAGAGTAAACAGCCGACAAGCGTCCTGATATGCATGATGCAGGAGAGGATAATGTTCAGAAAGTTCCTGCGCGCTTTCATCCATCTTCCACAGGCCGAGCGTTGTCGACTCATCTATTTGTTGTATCTCCAACAAAGGCATCAGTGTTCGGTTTGGGGTGAAACAGGTTGTTTCTCATCACTCTTGACCACCACTTTCACCTTGGAAATACGTCTTTCCTCAATGGCAAGTATCTCAAAAGCATATTTGCCATGGACGATTTTCTCGCCCACTTTTGGGAAATCCCCTTTGATTTCGAGCAGAAGTCCTGCGATAGAGTCGGCGTCGCCTTCCACATCCACAAACTCCTCGTCGTCGATTTCCAGAATCCTATAGAAATCCGACAATGAAGTCTTGCCTTCAAACACATACGTGTTGTGATTCAGCCGGGTATATATCTTCTCCTCCTCGTCGTACTCATCGTTGATTTCGCCCACAATTTCCTCCAACACATCCTCAAGTGTGACAAGTCCGCTGGTTCCTCCAAACTCATCCACAACGATAGCGATGTGTATCTTGTTTTCCTGGAACTCTCGCAGCAAATCATCGATTTTCTTGGTTTCGGGAACAAAATATGGCGGACGAATCAGACTTTGCCAACGGAATGAGGTCGTCTTTCCTATATGGGGGAGCAAATCCTTGATATAAAGGACACCACGTATGTTGTCGGTATTGCCCTGATAGACAGGTATTCGGCTATAATTATTCTCTACGATACATTTGAGCACCTCATTGAAATTAGCCTGAATATTCAAGTCGACGATATCCTGGCGGGGAGTCATAATCTCCTTTGCAGTCTCATCACCAAAGCGGATGATACCCTGCAGCATGCTTTTCTCCTCCTTGATGTCTTCCTTGTCGGTCAGTTCCAAGGCCTGTTCCAGGTCATCCACACTCAGCACATGGTTTTCCTTTTGCACCACTTTACCTGCAAGCGCCCCACTGCTTATGAGCACACTGCCGATGGGCCAGAATAGTTTTCGCAAGAACATGATGCCCCCTGAGGCAAATCTACAATAGCGAAGTGAATTCTGCCGGGCATATACTTTGGGCATGATTTCGCCAAAGAGCAAGAGCAGGAAAGTGAGAATCACCGTCACACAGAGAAACTGCAACCATAGTGCGACACCAAAGTTCACGATATTGGCAAAGATGTAGTTACAGAGCATGATAATGGTCACGTTCACCAGATTGTTGGTGATAAGAATAGTGGCCAATGTACGCTCACTGTCATCACGCAATTTCTGTATGCGTGCGTCGGAAGGTTTGCGGTCTGGTTCCAGTTCGTTGAGATCGGTGGGAGAAAGGCTGAAGAATGCTATCTCGGATGCGCTGGCATACCCCGAGAACATCAGCAATATCAACACCAAAAAAAAGGCCACCCACACGCTGAGTGTAGGAGCCATCAGATGCACATCACCCAAGGATTGTAGGAAAGAATCCATATTCACCAGTGCGTACGCAGTTTAGAAAGGAATTTGCTGTTCGGCCTGTCTGTCCTCTCCAAGCATAGTTGATTGGCCGGAATGTGAGACAGCTTTGGGCGTGAGCAATTCCAGATTCTCACAGTACACCTCGGTCACATATCGGCGCTGGCCTTTCTGATCATCATAAGTGCGATATCTCAGTCGTCCCTCAACATATATTTTGTCACCTTTATGGATATATTTCTCAGCAATCTTGGCCAGTCCTTTCCACATGACAAGATTGTGCCAGTCGGTTCGATCAGGCACCTGTGTGCCATTGGGCAAAGTATATCCCCGCTCAGTTGTGGCCAATGTCAAAGTGGCCACAGCCTGGTCAGTACTATAATACTTGATTTCGGGATCTTTACCCACATTGCCTATCAGCATCACCTTATTCATAAACGAGCATCTTTTAAAGATTGGTTATTTCCACATTCCAAGATATTTAAACTTGAAATTCTTCCCTTTGGCTGAGGGGAACTGGCTCCGCGAGTCAACTCTCTCACGCAGATGGTCCACAATGCGATTATAGCAATCCATGCCCGACACGGCCTTGCAACGAGCCACAAAATGGGTGTCGCGGTACTCGTGCTTTCCGGTGGCCGGAACCATGACAACCCGCTTGAAGTCCATCACGCCCTCATACCATCCCTGTCGCTCTTCATTAAGTTTGGAGATAACCGGAGCTGTGGCGTCTCGGCGGCCTGAAGGTGCTTCACCGTTGCCAAGATTGGAACGCAATGCTTTCTTCTGCTTGAAGTCGAGCATCGTGGCAGCCTCGGTCTTGATGATGATGAAATATACCCGTGGGCGCACTTTGTATCTTTTGGGATAATATACATCACTGGCCACATAATCACGGATATCGGCCTCTAACTGGGCATTCATGCCAATCTCGGATATAGAACACAAGAAATCGATAGCCTCGTCAACGTTGTAAACCAACGTTTCCCTATCGAAATACCTAAGATATAAATTCATGGATAATTTGTTTTTCCTGATCAAAAAAAGAGCGGCAAACGAGACTCGAACTCGCGACCCCGACCTTGGCAAGGTCGTGCTCTACCAACTGAGCTATTGCCGCAAAAACATGAATCATGGTGAAGAGGAGGAGACTCGAACTCCCACGACACATTTGTCACTACCCCCTCAAAGTAGCGCGTCTACCAATTCCGCCACCTCTCCATCATGTGATGCATTGAATAACAGTGCCCAGAACAGGACTCGAACCTGCACGTCTCTCGACACACGCACCTGAAACGTGCGCGTCTACCAATTCCGCCACCTGGGCATGGAAATATTATTCAAGACATATGAGCGGCAAACGAGACTCGAACTCGCGACCCCGACCTTGGCAAGGTCGTGCTCTACCAACTGAGCTATTGCCGCTTATTTCCTTTTAAAAGGAGCATTTCTCTAAATGCGGTTGCAAAGGTAAGTATTTTTTTTGAACCGACAAACTTTTGACGTGTTTTTTTCAAAAAAAAATTCTCTGTCTCATAATTTGCCGCATCTCAGCGGAGAATAACACCCATATTTAGTCCATTCTGTCGCGATAATCCTGATAATTGTATTCCCGCAGCATTTCCACCTTTCCATCAAGTCGGCGTATGGCTATGGAGGGATGTGTGATGCCATTAAACATACATGTCTTGACTGTGGTGTAATGTATCATATCGTCGAAAACCACCTCATCCCCCACATTCAGACAATGCGGGAATTTCCAACTTCCCATGAAATCACCTGCCAGGCAACTGTTGCCGCCCAACCGGTATATGAACTTGCCTTCCGGTGCATCTATGGCCGCTTCCAGGGGCAAGCTCTCAGCCCCAAGCACCACTGGCTGATATGGCATCTCCAGACAGTCGGGCATGTGACAAGTGAAACTGACGTTAAGAATTGCCGTGCGAATGCCATGGTCTTCCACGATATCCACCACCTGCGCATACAGTTCGCCGGTCTGCCATGCAAAAGCACTTCCCGGCTCAAGAATGACGTGCAACCATGGATAACGAGCATGGAAATCGCGCATCATGCCCACAAGCAAGGGTATATCGTAATCCTTTCGTGTCATCAGATGCCCACCTCCAAAATTAATCCATTTCAGTTGCGGGAACCATGGGGAGAATTTCTGCTCAATGTGCGACAATGTACGCTGAAACACATCCGCTCCGCTCTCGCAATGACAGTGGCAATGGAAGCCATCTATATTTTCCGGCAGTTTTTGTGGCAACTTATCGGCCGTGACACCAAAGCGAGTGCCAGGGGCACATGGATTATATAAGTCGGTTCCCACCTCGCTGTATTCAGGATTCACTCTCAGTCCAAGGCTTACCATGGGGAAATCATTGTTCATTTTCCCGGCATAGCGTTGATATTGGGAAAGAGAATTAAATGTCAGATGGCTTGAACAACTGGCAATCTGGTCGATTTCATCATCATTATAGGCAGGGGAAAAGGTATGCGCAGGAGAGCCGAACTGCTCCACGGCCAGACGAGCCTCAGACAGGGAACTGGCTGTTGTGGCGGAGATATACTCCCGGAAAACTGGAAAAGTTTTCCAAAGAGCGAAAGCCTTGAAAGCAAGTATAATCTCTACATCGGCCTCATGTGCCACACGGCTAATCAGTTGCAAATTGGAACGCAGCCTTCTCTCATCCACTATATAACAAGGTGTGCTCATTTCTTTATCAGTAACGTGTTTTGGTTAAAATATGGTCGCAAAAATAGCAAAAAAAACAGATACCAACGTAAATTCAATCCAAAAACCATACCATGAATTAAAAAAACATCAAATCGCCTACATTATATACAAGAAGGAGCAGAAGCACTACAATTTTTTTAGAGGAAAAATTGTAGGTATGGCATATTTTAATTACTTTTGCAAAAGAAAAGCGGTTTAGTCACTATTTTGACATGAATCCAACAAGACGATGAAACTCGCAATCATGACAAGACCCACATTTTTTGTGGAAGAAAACAAGATTATAGAGACCCTTTTTGAAGAGGGGCTGGATGATTTGCACATCTTTAAGCCCGGCTCTTCCCCCGTCTATGTGGAACGCTTATTGACCCTTTTGCCCGAAGAAACGCATCGCCGTATCACCGTTCACGACCATTTTTATCTCAAGGAAGAGTTTGGCCTTGCCGGCATTCACTTAGACGACGCCACAATGGAGCGCCCTTCTGGCTACAAAGGTAAATACAGCCGTTCGTGCAACTCGCTTGAACTACTCAAGGAAGCCAAGCACAAGTCGCGCTACGTTTTTCTTCACAACATTTTCGACAGCCTCTCCGACAACCGGTGGAAATCTAGTTTCACATCGTCGGAACTTGCCATGGCATCCCGGAACGGACTGATAGACAAGCATGTATATGCACTTGGTGGTATTACACTCGACAATGCCCGTCAGATACGTGATTTAGGATTTGGTGGAGTTGTCATCTGTGGTGATTTGTGGAACCGTTTCGACATCCACAATGAGACAGATTACAAAAATGTGATTCATCATTTCGAGAAATTAAAATCAACGATAGGATAAACTTAATTACTATAAACAAGTTAGCAAAATGAACGAGCAAAAATCTTTCTTGGTTTTTTCAGGTACCAACACGAGATACCTTGCAGTGAAAATTTGCCAAAGTCTGGGCTGCCCCCTGGGCAACCTGCAAATCACCCGTTTCTCGGATGGAGAATTTGCCGTCTCCTACGAGGAGTCCATCCGTGGGCGCGACGTATTTCTGGTGCAAAGCACATTCCCCAACTCCGACAATTTCATGGAACTTCTTCTCATGATTGACGCGGCCAAACGTGCTTCTGCCCGCAACATCATTGCCGTGATGCCCTATTTCGGTTGGGCCCGCCAGGACCGCAAGGACAAGCCCAGAGTCAGCATTGGTGCCAAACTTGTGGCCGACATACTGAGTGTTGCCGGCATCGACCGTCTGATTACGATGGATTTGCATGCAGACCAGATTCAGGGATTCTTCGACGTGCCTGTAGACCATCTCTACGCTTCAGGTGTACTGCTTCCCTATCTGCAAAGCCTTCGTCTGGAAAACCTGGTCATCGCCTCTCCTGATGTAGGAGGCTCGAAGCGCGCCAACACCTACGCCAAGTATCTGGGTTGTCCGCTCGTGTTGTGCAACAAGACCCGTGCTCGTGCCAATGTGGTGGAAAGCATGCAGATTATTGGCGACGTGAAGGACAAGAACGTAGTGATTGTGGACGACATTGTCGACACTGCCGGAACTATCACTAAAGCCGCCGACATCATGACCCAGGCCGGAGCCAGAAGTGTGCGTGCCTGTGCATCACACTGTGTCATGAGTGGCAGGGCCAACGAGAATGTGATGAACTCCACCCTGGAAGAGATTGTGTTCACCGACTCCATCCCCTACTCCAACCGTTGTTCCAAAGTGAAACAAATTTCCGTGGCCGACATGTTTGCTGAGACAATCCGCCGTGTGGTTTCCAACCAAAGCATCAGTTCACAATACTTAGTATAAGATTTCACCCACTTATAATCATTGGATTCGATGAAGTATCACCCCCTGCTCTGGCTAACCCTTTTCTGCCTGACAATCCTTTCCTGTCAGGATATAGAAACCTACCAAATCATTGGAAAGACCAAAGGAATAGCCGACGGCACAAAACTATATCTCACTACTGATGTGAAAGACGGGGTACCCACCGACTCTGTCTATGTGAAAAACGAGGCTTTTGAATATGTAGGTATAGCCGACAGCATGCATATCGTCATGGTTTTCAGTCCCAACGACCAATATGCCCAGCAATTGCTGTTTGCCGAAAAGGACTCTGTCATCAATGTGTTCTTGTCTACGGACCCCGGACTGTCACGCGTGTCTGGCACCAAGGTCAATGATGATTTTCAAATGATCAGCGACTCTGTACAGGCACTCAACCAACGGCTGGTATACGGTGTCGAGAAGTATGGAGATGAGCCCACCGAATCCGAGAAAGATGAGATAGAGAAATTTATCAAGGAAGAGACCGACAAACTCACTGCACTCATCTATAAGATGGCAGAGAAACATATTGACAACGAATTCGGATACTTCCTCACGACCCAGCCATTCGACTTCACCGACGAGCAGCGAATGGCACTTATTGATAAGATGCCGCCACGGTTCCGTGAGCGCAGCCTTATCAAAACCACCGTGAATGCAATTGAAGCATCTGCCGGCGCTGGTGCGATTCTGCCTGACTTCACCCTCAATGACATCAACGGACGTTCCGTGTCGGTCATGAGTGAAGTGTCGAAGCACAAATTCACCATTATTGATTTCTGGGCCAGTTGGTGCCCACCGTGCATGGCCGAAATGCCTCACATGGTGGAACTATACAATCTGTATAAAGACAAGGGGCTGGGCATTATTGGCATCTCTCTCGACAAAGAGGAGCAGTCATGGAAAAACGCCGTCGAGCGATTTAATGCCAACTGGACTCAACTCTCCGACTTGAAGTATTGGGACTGTGTTCCCGCTAGAGAACTGGGTGTGAAAGCCATTCCATTTACCATTGTGGTTGACCAAGAGGGTAAAATACTCTGCGAAGGAATGGTAGGCGTTGAGTTGGAGAATTTCCTGCGCTATCTTGACTTGGACAAGTAAAGGTATGTAAATCCACCTGAAACAATTTTCGATACTATTACAAACAGGGGCAGCACTTGCGAGTGCTGCCCCTGAAATATTGGAACAAAAGTCGATTTAAATCCACTTCACATAGCAGAAGTCCTGGCGATGAGGCAAGGGCAAGCGCTCGTTCTTGGGGAACATGCGCACAGAAGCCTTGAAAGTACCTGCGGCATCGGGCTTGATTCTGCACTCGAATGTGTAAAGATTACCATCCTTGTTTACCATCTTGAATGGATAAATGTTGGAGATGCTGTCTTCGCCTGCAGCATCAGTTTTCAGTGTGACAAACTCCAGTCCTACTGCATCATCCAGTCCCTGTTCGTCGATGACATATTTCAGATTGAACTCTACACCTGTCTCGGCTCCCGACTCCTGAAGGTCGCTCTCATAGGAAACCACTCTGATGGAATCCCAGCGCTCTGCAACAGTCTCCTTCCAGAATGCAATCTCCTTGGCAAGGAAATTGTCATTGGCGTGCAATTTCTCTGAGCGTTCAGCCAGTTTGTTGTAGAATTTGGAATAATAGTCATCGAGTTGGCGCTTCATCGTATAGTGAGGTGCGATGGTGGCGATAGAGTTTTTGATTACCTTTACCCAACCCTCGCTGAATCCTTGCTCATTCTTGGCATAATAGAGCGGGATAATCTCATTTTCGAGCAAGCCATAAATGGTGGCTGCGTCCAACTGGTCCTGATAGCCCTGGTTCTGATAGGTACGTTTCTCGGTAAGAGCCCATCCGGCACCCTTGCGATAGCCCTCAAGCCACCATCCATCAAGCACAGAAAGGTTGACCACACCATTCATCTCGGCCTTCTCGCCAGATGTACCCGAAGCCTCCAGCGGACGAGTCGGGGTGTTCATCCAGATATCAACACCAGAAACCAGACGGCGGGCAAGTCGGAAGTCATAGTCCTCGAGGAAGATGATCTTTCCAAGGAACTCTGGGCGCTGGCTGATTTCGAAGATGCGCTTAATCAGGCCCTGTCCGGCTCCGTCGGCAGGGTGAGCCTTTCCAGAGAAGATGAACTGTACAGGATGCTCAGGATTGTTGACAATCTTGGAGAGACGCTCCAAATCAGTGAAGAGCAGATGCGCACGCTTATAAGTGGCAAAGCGGCGGCAGAATCCTATCATCAACGCATTGGGATTGATTTTCTGAAGCAAGGAGACCACACGCGAAGGATCGCCCTGGTTCTTGAGCCAGGTCTCGCGGAATTTATCGCGGATATAGTCTACCAACTTATTCTTAAGAGCCATACGAGTTGACCAAATCTCAGCGTCGGGCACATTATAAATAGCATGCCAGATGCTCTCGTTGCTTTGGTCTTTCATGAAGTTCTTGTCGAAATACTTGGCATACAGTTGACGCCATTCGGTGGCAGCCCAACTTGGGAAGTGTACGCCATTGGTCACATAACCTACATGGTTCTCCTCGGGGTAATAGCCTTTCCAGATGGGTGCAAACATCTTCTGACTCACCCAACCGTGAAGTTTACTTACACCATTAATTTCCTGGCAAGTGTTGCAGGCAAAGGTCGACATACAGAATTTCTCGGTGTGGTCGTCGGGATTCTGGCGACCCATGCCGATAAACTCAGCCCAACTAATGCCAAGCATGGCAGGATATCCACCCATGTATTTTCCGAACATCGACTCATCGAAATAGTCGTGGCCTGCGGGCACCGGAGTATGAACAGTGTAGAGCGAAGATGCTCTCACCAATTCCAGAGCCTGGTTGAAGGTCATGCCCTCACGTACATAGTCACAAAGGCGTTGAAGGTTGCAAAGAGCGGCATGTCCCTCATTGCAGTGATAAATCTGCTTCTTGATACCCAGTTTCTTCAAAGTAAGCATACCACCGATACCGAGCAGGATTTCCTGCTTGAGGCGGTTCTCCCAGTCACCACCATAAAGAGAGTGTGTGATAGGTTTGTCAAACTCAGAGTTCATCTCGTTGTCGGTGTCGAGCAGATAGAGAGAGATACGTCCCACATTGACACGCCATACGTATGCATGTACCTGATAGTTCATATAAGGCACATCCACGACAAGATGATTGCCGTCGGCATCAAGTTGGCGCTCAATAGGAAGGGAATTGAAATTCTGAGCCTCGTAATTGGCAATCTGCTGTCCATCCATGCTGAGCGACTGCTTGAAATAGCCAAAACGATAAAGGAATCCGATGGCACACATATCGACATTGCTGTCGGACGCTTCCTTCAGATAGTCACCGGCCAGCATACCCAGACCGCCGGAATAAATTTTCAGAACCTGATTCAGACCATATTCCATGCTGAAATAGGCCACTGACGGACGGTTAGCATCCGGCTTCACATCCATATATTTGCGGAATTTGGTATAAACCTCCTTCACACGCTTCATGATGTCCTTGTCCTTCTCAAGCACCTCTTTGCGCTCATAGCTGAGACGCTCGAGCAGAAGAACAGGGTTGTGTCCAACCTCCTCATAGAGGTCTTCATCGAGGCTTCTCCACAAATCTCTTGCCTCATAATTCCATGCCCACCACATATTGTGGGCTAACTCATCCAGACATTTGAGCTGCTCCGGAAGTCTCGACTTCACAGAGATCTCTTTCCACTGGGGGTCATTTGCATAATCTGCCTTTATCTTCATAAAAAAATAATAAAAGAATGAAATGTATTCTTAGTTGATATTCTTCCTTTCCTCCGATTTGCGCAGGGCAATATCGTAGGCTTTATAATAAAATTTAATAAACTCACTCCAAAGTGCTTTCTTCGACAATTTTTCGGCGTTACGACGTGCCTTTTTCACTTGAGCCTCGTCAAACGCAGAAAAAGCCGACACAGTATCCTTGATGGCGTCTGCCACTTCAGAATAGTTGTAATCTGTGCGGTGAATCACTTTCACACCATCCTCTATTTCGCTGTAGCCTCCCTTGACCGTGTTGGCCCACTGGCCGAAACCAGCCAAGTCGGTTGTGATGCAAGGCACTTTGAATGCGACAGCCTCCAGCGGGGTGTAACCCCATGGCTCATAATAGGAAGGATAGATGCACAAATCATTTCCCAGCACCAAGTCATAATAGGTCATATTCAGCACGCCATCGTCGCCGGTAAGATAGCAAGGAAGGAAAATCAGTTTGACGTGGTCTTCCTTTCGATTCCACATATTGAGGAACTTCAGCATCCCCAGCACATTGTCGTGGCTCATATTGTGAAGCCAGTGAGTGATTAAAGGCACCTCAAGTGGTGTGTCAAATTTTTTACCACTTTTCAGGCGCTCCACCAAATCCTTACGTGGTTCGCCCACCCATCCTGGAACTTCAATGAATGCGAGCACGTTTTTCTGAAGGTTTTTGTCGCGTAGCAGACGATTCATTGCCTCGATATAAACATCGACGCCCTTGTTTCGGAACTCGTATCTCCCACTAGTTGAAACGATGAGCACATCATCATCCAACTCTATACCCATCAATGAGTTAGCGACATCGATTAAACGTTTACGTGCAGCCTTCCGCTTTTTGGTGAATTCTGCTCCCCTGGGCACGAAATTGTTTTCGAAACCATTTGGCAACACCACATCAACAGGCTTGTCAAGCAATTCCATACATTCCCTGGCTGTGATATCGCTTACTGTTGTAAAACAGTCAACATTTTTAGCAGTTTGTTTCTCAATGGAATGCTTGCTTTGCATATTCAGTTCTCCAGCCATCTGGTCACCATTATAGGCGAAGAGATAATCATAGAGAGGCTTATTGTTGCCTGCTATACTTCTACCGATGCTGGTGGCATGGGTGGTGAAGACTGTAGCCACTTGCGGCAGCCGATGTCTGACGTAAAGCAGTCCAAGACCCGTCATCCATTCATTACCGTGATAAACCACCTTTTGCGTTTCATTCAGGTAGCAATGATAGAAACTTTCCACCACCAAGCCGGCTGCGTAGGAGAACATAGACGCTTCATCATAGTCTCCATAGGAATGCAGGCTGTCTACCTGGAAAAGTTCCCACAGGCGGCCATATATCTTGTCTTTAATGTCGAAATATGGTTTAAAATCCACCAAGACAGCAATAGGAGCCCCCGGGACATTCCATCTTCCGATTTTGACACCTAAGCCCTCTTCCTGGGTTTTCTCTCTCCACTCAGGAAACAGGTTTTTATTCTCCTCAAAATAAGGGTTTTGTTTGTCTTTCCAACAATCGGGGCCAATAAATATGATACGGTCGTTCATCTGATCCTGCAAGGTCTTCGCTCTTGTAGATAAAACCGTATATATACCTCCAACTTTATTGCAAACTTCCCAACTCGACTCAAAAATATAATCGGGAAATAAGAAATCTTTTGCCATCTGAAAATTTACTAATACGGATGCAAAGTTACTAAAAATATATTAAAAGTTACTGTAAATGAGATTTTTTTTAAGTCAAAATAGCGTATGACAAGGAAAAAAAGTATCTTTGCATGACCTATATCAAGTGGCACATGAAGAAATTACTATTTATTTGCATCACGCTGATGTTCTCGCTTGGCGCAAGATGCCAGAGCGACACTCTTTTCAATGGCACATTTGTCAACGAGGAGTATCAGATTTACTTGAAACTGAACGCCTACGAGCAAAATATCAACGTGCCCGACCAAGAGATTTACGGTTCGCTCCCCGGCTATTTTGGTTCCAAGCGCGACAGCAGGCTCTGGCTGGTTCTCGATGCTGAAATCATCGACAAGAAGAGCGTCCAACTCAATGTTGTCAACGACTACGGTAGCGAGGATTTCACGGCACGACTTGTTCTCAATTCAGACGGAACCTTCACGTTGAAACATATAGAAGGCAGCACCTATAAAATAGTTGTCGATTCCAAATACGTGAAAATCCCCAAGAAAATCATCATGAAAAAAGAATAAGCCTTTCAAGAGTCTCATTCGCCCCACTTTCAGCCGTGAAGGTGGGGACCAACAGTATCTTGAATGGCACAAAAAGTTACCGCCCCGTGCATCGATTGACGCACGGGGCGGATTCATTTGAAAGAGGGCGGTCACCTACTCTCCCGCATTGCATTGCAGTACCATCGGCGCAGGCGGGCTTAACTTCTCTG
>Ga0247611_10000881_pt1 | contig 57476 bp, 105 predicted proteins | sample 177DNAGHGhighgp2_FD_192422 | JGI IMG/M metagenome (GOLD analysis project Ga0247611, IMG submission 192422) | Sheep rumen microbial communities from Palmerston North, Manawatu-Wanganui, New Zealand - 1770 DNA GHGhigh gp2 | ecosystem: Host-associated > Mammals > Digestive system > Stomach >... | reverse complement strand
CCCGCATAAGCCCTCAGTAAGATTCGAACTTACAACCGATTCATTACAAGTGAATTGCGCTAGCCGTTGCGCCATGAGGGCAAAGATAGCGGTTTATATAAAATATATAAACCGCAGTTTATATAAATCTGAGTATTCTTTTTACTTTGAACTATTCACTGAAAAGTATGTCACTCAGAAGTTAGAAAGGAAGTACTAGAAAGAAATAATTCTAATACCTTTGCTAATTATAAAATTTTTATAATTAGCTTCATATTTCTTATTGAAATATGAAAAGTCAATTATTTTTGATTTAAATATGAACAAAAATAATATAAAACAAATATTTGTTATTTAGCAAAATAATTATGAAAATTATTCTGTTAAGATTGCGGCGGGTGGGATTCGAACCCACGATCTCCAACTTATGAGGATGGCGAGATGACCACTTCTCTACCCCGCAATATAACAATAAATAGCAGCTGTGTTTTAGGAAATTCATTTGCGCATCCTATGGGGGTATTTAAACCAAAGACCCATCTCAAGGTACTACTATTTATTATGTTGTTATATGGCTCGTCAGCCAAATCACCCAGGCAGGATTCGAACCCGCGATCCGCTGATTTAGAGTCAGCTGTCTTAAACCACTCGACTACTGGGCGAAAAGGTAGTTTAGGTTTACCTCCGCGACGAACACTACCAAACTGGAGGAAATAAATATAGCTTTGTCCATTTTTGGGAGGCACCTGTATGTTTTTTATACCTCCAATTCGATTGGTCATGACTCCATTCCAGGTAGGTCGCTATGGTCTCTCTCTGCCGACCGCCTCGAAAAGGTGGACTCTCTGAATGTTTATGTACACTATTAAATTCAGTCACCGTTGCTATATCTTATATATATATTATAACAAAAATTTTTTAAAAAATCAATTTTGTTATAATTATTTTAATTTAGAACACTTTAACCAATACCTGTAATAATCTTTAAGCGTTGGATAGCGTTTTTGTATCCAACCGAAATTATTACGCTCCCATTCTCTTTTAGCTTCTTCCCAGGTCCATCTATGAACCCAATCATGTATATCATAAGATTCAGCCACTTTTTTATAAGCACTATTATTAGGTAATTCTTGAGTATTTCTAACCTTTTTATTAGCAAATTTCTTTCTTTCTTTTGTAACGCCAGGTGATCCATCCGTTACATATGGATTCTTTTTATAAGATCGACTCATTTTATCCCTCCATCTTTAAATGGATACAGGCCCATTCGGGTATGATCCGAAATCTGAGGTTTTGGAGACCCCTATGTTCTCCATTTACACTATAAGCCTATTTTTAAAATTAATCAAGTATATAGTTTAAGATTAATTTTAAATTACCGCGGAGGGACTTGAACCCTCGGTCCTATGATTAAAAGTCATATGCTTTAGCCAACTAAGCTACGCGGTAATGTTATGACTCTGATGGGACTTGAACCCAATATTTTGGCCTTGAAAGGGCCATGTCCTGACCTTTAGACGACAGAGCCTTTCTTAATAGCTATTATTCTCTAAAAAGAGGCGCAAACTTCATATGTTACATCAAAAAAACGAGTCTTAATAAAATTAATCTCAGTAAAAGAGTTAACAAAAGTCAGATGTCTTTTTCCAAAATCATCTTTGTAGTAAACCATATATCTAATCATATTTGCAGCCTCCCTTGTTATTTCTTTATCTTACATATATATTATATCAAAAATTTTTAAAAATATCAAATGAGAGGGTGTTTCTCTAATCTTCTCATGTTTTATAAAAAGATTAGAGAAACTTTTATTTAAAAATGACACAAAAATTTTTAATCAATTAATTCTTTTAATAAAGAAGCTCGACGAGGATTTCTAAGTTTTCTTAATGCAGAATTTTCTGTCTGTCTAATTGTTTCTTTACTCAAACCTAAGGAGCGTCCAATTTCTTCAAGAGTTTCAGCCCTATCTAAATCAATTCCAAATCTATGTATAATAACATACTGTTCTCTGTCTGATAACGTTGCAAGAACTTCTTTAATAATATTTTTTTGATTCTGATTTTCTACCTCTAAGAATGAGGTTGCCGCATTTTCATCTTCAACAAGAGATCCTACTGTAACATCTTCATCGTCTCCAATAACAATATCAAGAGACGTAGTATTTTTCATCCATCTTTTCGCATCCTTAATCTTTTTTTCATCAATACCCAAAATTAAGGAGATGTCTTTTGTAGTAGGATTTTTTCCATTTTTCTGAATAAATACCTGTTCTGTCTTTTTAATTTTTGAAATTAATTCAATAGAGTGAATAGGAATACGGATATTACGACTCTGGTTTTTAATAGCTAATGAAATAGCTTGCTTTATCCAGGGAGTTGCATATGTTGAAAGCTTATATCCTCTGGTATAATCAAATTTATCTATTGCAGTCATTAAGCCCATATTTCCTTCTTGCACTAAATCAAGAAATAACACTCCATGTCCAATATAATGTTTCGCAATAGAAACAACTAAACCTAAATTATGATTAATAAGTTTGCGTTTTGCTTCTTTATCTCCCTGAGCGGCGGCCCTTGCAAATTCATACTCTTCTTCTTTTGTTAAGAGCCTATATCTACCAACCGCTTTTAAATACATTTTTACTGCATTGTCAACCACAGCATCCATCCCCGTAAGGCTATCTAAATTTTCAAAATTATTAATCATAATTGATCTTCCCCTCTCTTTCTTATATAATAATTATATCATATTTTTTTAAAAAAATCAAAGAGGAATTTTTAATTGCAATAAAATTGTTTTTGTTTAGCTATTTTATTTACATAAGAACAAAATGCTTTTACATCCTTTTCATAAAGGAAATAAAAACTTAAATAATCTGTGGGTTCATAATAATAAATATGTTGTGCATGATATTTATTTAATAAATCTAAATATTCTTCTATATTTAAATTCAATACCCGCATAGTAGCATACCATTTTGCAGATTTACTATTTAAATTTTTAATATCATTACAAAACCAATGCCCACTGCCACTTTTCCAATAAGAAAGTTGATATATATGTTTCATTATGCTAAATTCATTTTTTCTAAAAGAATTTTTAATCTAGCTTTTTCATCTTCTGAGGGTTCATTAATTGTTTCAAAATTTAAGTCATTATTATTCTCTGAAGAAGTTTTCTCATTAATAGTAATTGTTTTACCTTCATTTTCAACAGGAACTTTTGCACAGGTAAAAGTTAATTTAATCTGCACTAAATTCCCATCTTCAAGACCATTAATACGCACTTCTTTTCCATCATTGTAGCTAAAGCTATTCGGAAAAGTCGTTAATATTTTCTGAATTATTTCCGCCTTCAGCTGACTTCCCTTCGCCGCCATCTTCTTCACCTCTCGCTCTTGGTTTTATAAATATATTATTTTCTTGTAAAGTGTTTGCAAGTTCCACAAATCTATCGCATATATTGCAACTATTTGGTTTATAAAAACATTTTTTATGACAAGAGCATCTAAATAAACCAAAATTTAATGAAGTAGATTTGTTATCTAAATTCATTTTAAATGATGGAATTATTTCATTAATTTGACCAAACCACTTTTGGTTTTTATAAGCTTTAAAAATTACTTTTTGAGTTTCTCTTGTTGTCAACAGCTCAAACACATCTACAAAAAGAGAATAAAAAGGTATATCTTCTGGCCTAATAAAAAATGTTTTTAAAGAAGGCGTTTCCGCAAAAGAAGATTGACAAATATTTGGAAACACTCTAATTTTTATATTATGCGCATGAAGGATTTCACTAACGTTATCTAAGAAAAATCCTAATTCTTCACATATATACATATCTGTAGGGTTATAGTTAAGTAATCCCATAACCTAATCAATAGATGTTACAAAATTTGAAAAAAAGAAAGGAATCTAATATTCTTGCGCTAAAGACAACGCCTCTTGGTTAGCAAAAGGAAAGCTAATTTTGATATTATGATACTGATCATTTAACGTACTTAAAAGCTGTGCGTCAATTTTATTAAATTCATTTTCTATTTTTATGATAACTGTTCTATAACTATTCTACTAAATAAGATTTAGTAATGAACGACTTTTGTTTTTATAAGAAATTTTTATTTCTTCAGCTTCTTTTATATAATCCTAAAAAGGATAATAGTCTATACAAAACATATAAAAAACACTCCTTTAAATAGGGGCTTTATATAAAGCCCCTATTTTTATAAAGTAAGTAAATAGATTACTCAGCTTCAACTTCTGCCGGAGCCGCATCTGCCTTGCGATAAGCCATCTTCTTAGCGCCGTCAACCTTTACGGGCTCCTTGACGATTACGCCTTCTCTAACAAGCTTTCCAAGTCTTGCGGTTACCTTGTTACGAGTAACAGACTCATCTGCAAGAGCCTCAACAATAGCATCGACTGTGATAAATTCATCACCAACAATCTCCGCAATCCTCTGGGTCAGCTCGTCAGACTCAGATCTCTTCTTTTCAGCTCTCTTGGCGGCGGCCTCCTTGCGCTTTTCGATGGCTTCAATCTGCTTATCAATAAACTCGACAAGCTCGTCCTGCCACTCCTGATCCTGAACTGCCTCAATAACCATCTCACGAAGCTCTGTAAAATACATCATCTTAGTTTTCTTAACAGAATTTTCCATAAATTAATTCTCCTTTTTAAATCTTTGTTTTTTCTTTATCTTTATCTTACATAATTATTATATCAAAAATTTTTTAAAAATGCAAGTTTTTTTAAAATTTTTATTTAAAGTTTTGATAGAATATAGTCTATTTCTTTTTGAGTTAAATCATCATAATCTAACTCATGTTCAACGAGAATCTTTTCAAAATCGTCTTGGCTCATTGTATCATATGGCCAATCTTTCATGTCGTTAATAACTGCATTAATTCTTCCGGCTCTTGTGGGTAGCAAACCCTCGGCCTCCGCATAAAACATCATTTCACCAAAACTTAACATAATAACATCTCCTAATCATAAATAGGATTATCATAAGCCATGTCAATTGCCTCGTCTAACATATCCTCTTCACTGTGATAGTATTCACACTCTGTGTTGTCACAAGAAGTATACCCTAAATCACACCAAAATTCTGGAGGAGTGTCGTAAGTTCCATCTGTATAGTGAGCATGTCCACACATTTTTTATCCCTCCTACTTTCTCTTTCTTTATATATATATTATATAATAATTTTTTTTAAAAAACAAGCTACGATCTTATTATTCAGAATACCCGCTAAAATCAAGTAAGACAGGAGATCCATCGGGTCTATATCCATAGTTTCCACTATGAACATCTTCAAGAATATATGGGTCTACTGTATCACAATACTTCAGAAAAGCCTCCGCTTTTTCAACTCCATATTTATCAATACAATTCGCCATCCAGGCAAGAGGAAAATAAGGTTTTGTAGCTGAATTTAGCCATTCTTTAGCAATTTTTTCTGACTGTAATGAGGATAATCTTTTACCTTCATCATATGCCTTGGGGACGACTTTTTCTTGAACCAAAACTGCATAATTATCTCTATATTGATAAAGTTCTGTATGAGCTAAAAAGCACTCTAATGATTCTGCTTTTAAATTTTCATACTTTTCATATTCAGCTAAACAATAGTCTGAAGGATCTGAGCCGGACGCCGCTTCAAATTTACAAAACACATCCTCCTCATAACCCATGACATCTATTGATTCGGTTCTTCCATGAAATGGAATTTTTATAACAATATCCCCAGCTTCTGGACTAATTATTACTAATTTAGATACGCCCCAATCAAGGTATGCAAAAGGATCAATATCTTTTATTGAATTTAAAATATCAAAATATCCTACAATTCCATCATAGTCTTCTCCTTCTTCGCTTGACAAGCAAATTCCAAAATTCTTTGGTAAAGGGAAGATGCTATCTAAGATAGCGTCTACAACATTATGATTAAAAACCATTGATTTTGCCTCCATTATTAGTTTTCAATTTTTACAACTTTACATCTAGTTAAATAAGTATTGTTAATACCCATGTATTCATCAAATTTTTTAATTGTACCAGTTAAATCAACGGTATCTCCAACCGCAAGAGTAGAATCGCACTTAGAAGTCATCCAAACAAAAACATAATTCTGTGAAGTAAAAGTATATACCGAAGTATAACCATACATTCCTTCAAATCCGCGAATACTCTTGATTTTTGCGGTGATATTGTAAATTCGTTCTTTGATTTCACCAGGATAAAACTCTGATGTGGAGGGGCCTTTTAATTCTGCAATCCGCTTAGATACAATGGCTTTAGCATCTTCTTTAAACTCGGCCCATTTTGTGCGGGGATTGTAGATATAAAGCTCGTCAAAGCTCATTTCACAAAGATTGTAACCAGCAGGTAAATCGACCTTCTTTGCAAAAAACCATTTTAATGTAGGATCAAATCTTGCGCCAAGCTTTTTCAGCTCATCCTTAATTGCAAAAGTATCATCTCCATACACCAGGTAAGCTTTTTCATCTTCTCCGAAGCCTAACTTTAAAGCAATTTCATGTTTGTAGGTCTCCGCATTCTCAATCAGATCCTGCTCTTTACGAATTTTTGCTTTGGCTTTTGCATCCTGTGCTTTTGCTTTTGCCGCTTCTTTGCGGAGATATTCTTTTTCGGTGTAGGCGCGGACTGCTTTAGTAATGGTTTTTTCTCCATTACACAGATAACAGACGCCGCCATCAACAGGGATAGGAATGGGGTGACCATTCTCAACTCTAGATACAATAAAACCAAGCCCGCCGCACCTAGGGCATACTCCTTTTACGTTAACATACATTTTACCTTTTTCGTTTTCAAAAGGTTCTCCAACAGGAGTCATGTCCTTATAAGAGTCGGCTACAAAGAATTTTTCCATATGTTTTTCCCCTTTCCTTACCTTCTATATATATTATATAATATTTTTTATAAAAAATAAAGCTGCGATCCGCAGCTTTAAAAATGAGATATTTATAATTAATTAAAAATATAATGAGTATTTATTTTTTTCTTCATTGACTTTAGCTATTGCCGCATTAATGTCTGTGGTTTTAAAATCTAAATAATGGCCATTGGGTGTTTTAACTTTATAAAAGAAATTATTGTTTAATATATCTGCGCCTAGAGCGATTTTCCACCGATCTATATCTTCCATAATGATTAATCTATTGTCAAGATTCCATACTAAGTCATCTTTTGTCATACTTTTTACCTGCCTATGTTTATTTATTTTAGAAATGCGGGAACCAGTAGTCTCTTGCCGTAAGCATATCCGCATAAGTTACCCCCGCATAAAAGCTTTTGCCCATTAGAGCGCACGCCGCAAGAATCTCAGGGTCTGTAACGTCAGTGTTGTCATACCAGCTGGTTACTCTGTCAAACACGGTTTTAGAATTTTCAATTTCGCCATTTGCTGCCTCAACATCAATAACCAGGTTAATCGCCGCCATAACTGCAAAACTTCTCATTATAAATCCTCCTTTATATTACCAATTCTGCTGTAATGTAACATCGCTATTGCAACAAGTAGAATAATAATCGTCTAAGTTTTGAACCGCTTTGCACATTCTGTGTCTACCACCCAGGAATTTTCCACACTTTTTGCAATAAAAGGTGTATTTAAATGATTTTTCAGGGGGAATAACTCTGTCGACTGCAACAGTTGTTTTATCCGCTTTTGTCCCAATCTTTGAACAATAGAACTTGAAAACCGCATCATGACCATGCTTTTCTTTTGTGATGGCGGCGGTGACGTAATGTGCACATTCATGCCCGATCACATCCATAATGGACTCGTCTGTGGCCACCTTTAACAGGCCTGCCGCAATCTCAATGCGGATGGGAGTACATACGGAATTTCCGTCAATAGTATAGATACATCTACCTAATGACTTTTTTAAGCGACCGTTAATAACAACTTCGCCTTTAAATTCAACGCCGCATTTTCTGCAATATTCAGTGCAAAGATTTGTGATTGTTGTAACTGTCCATTCCATAATATATACCTCCCTTACTTTCTATATATATTATATCAAAATTTTTATAAAAAATCAAAAGCGGAAATGCGCTATTAGGCTAAAGATTGAAAAGTTAAAAAAAATATTATATAATAAAATTGAAATAAAACAAAAGGAGTCATGGAAAAATGTCTAAAATTAATTCGGAAAATTATTTACAAGATATGATTGATAATAATGAAGTATCAATTGTCTTTCCAAAAGAAAAGAGCGAAAAGGCGGCAGAAACGATGTTCGAACTTATTGATTCTGCTATTGGTTTAGCGCAATTTAAAACAGATGATGGAGATGTTCTTTATGGAGTATTAATTAATAATCCGGATTTTATAAAAGATCATATAAAATTATATTAATGGAGAATTATAGTGTCTTTAGTTATAAGATGTAAAATGCGGGAGTGTCCTTATAACGATAATGTTTAGAATTTTTGTTGTAAGGATACTGTTGTTAGTATAGATTAGTTAGGAATGTGTTAGGTTATTTGGCGGCGAGGAGAAAGACGACAATATTCTCCTTTAGTTAAGAAAGAAGATTTTGTAAAAAAAGAAATGAAAATTATTTAGATTTAATTAAATTTGTTCGATTTTTTTAAGGGAATGAAAAGAAGTTCATAAAGAGGATATTCAATTAAAATAAGAGGCAGCTAGAAAGGCTAACGGCTTATAAAGTCAGAAAGTCAGAGAGAGTTTTTTGAGATTTTTTGATTGAATAATCCTATGAACTGGTTAAAAGAGGCCTAAAAACGCGGATCCCCGCATTCTTTAGGTAAAAAAAATAAGTAAAAATGTATAGTGCTTAGGGAAAAATGTATAGTTGATAGGTAAAATATGATGAAAATTTGGGTAAAAATGTTTAATTTATTATATATTTTTTTAATATATATTGAAAGAAATATGAAAGGAGTTTTTATTTATATGGCAACTGTTAACAAACATTTCCCAGCAGATACAAGAATGGAAGTGTTGACTTTTTTGAACGATAAAGAAATTGATGGAAGATTATATAGTTATTTACAAAGTAAATCAATGCCAGTGTTATTACCATCTGGTGATTAGTATTAGACAAGAGTAGATAAGTATGAGCTAGGAACTCAAGCAAAGTTGTGTGAAGCAGTAAAAATTAAATCTCCTAAAACATTACGCAAACATTTAGGATATTTAATTGAAAAGGGGTATGTTATAGATGCGGGGGCTTATTATGTCCTTCCCCGCAAGTAGAATATGTATTTAAATATACCATTAAATACATTGAGATTTATTCAGAATGTTATTAAAGAAGATGTTATAAAGATTTATATATATTTAGGACAGAAGAATAAATATGCGGTTACTCTTGGATTAAAGTATAGTTTTACTATTACTTAGATTGTTGAACACTTGGGATTGAATTCTACTAGTCAAAGCAATAGAGCAATGGTTAAAGATGGATTAGATGCGTTAATGAATTGCGGTTTGATAGTTTTTAAGCCGTATTATGAGGGGCGGATACCTCATTTAAGGCTTGTCGAGTTTAACTACGAGTATCTTACAAACTTTTGATTTTTAATTAAAATGGGTAAAAATGTATAGAGTTCTAACTAATAGTAATTTTTATTAAAATAGGTAAAAATGTATAGAGTTCTAACTAATATAGAATTACTAATTTTATAAGTAATATTTATATATTTTATCTTTCGCTTCGCTCAAGATAAAATATATAAATTTAGGAGATTTTTTGGCGGGGTGGGGTATTGTTTCTGCTGTTGGGGGAGGGTATTGTTGGAGGGGTATGAGGTGTTTGGGATGGAATTGGTTGTAAAAATGAAAAATGATTTGAAAAATAAGGAACATTTTGTTTTTTGATTTCAAAAAAGGAGTAGAGAGATGAAGGCTAGAACAGGTTTTGTTAAGTATGTTGGAGATGGGAATGGAAAGATTACTGGAGTTAAGAAGGATGACATTTGTGCTTTTGTTCTTCTTCAGGACCAGTCAAAGAAGGTATATGAGAGCGGTTGCCGCATCATATTGATTAGAAGGGGGAGGAATGGAACCTACGCTTCCCGCATTGGTTATAAGAGTTGGGAGAGCTTTTTGGAAGATGGATGGATTCAAGTAGAGGAAGATTAGGTTGAGTTAGATAATGAGGAGGATGAAGAGTGGTAATGATTAGTATTTATTTAAGTTTTTTAGTTTTTATTGGTATTATTTTGATTGCGGTTGGTGTTATTTTTGGTATTTGCGCTATTGGAGATTTTTTAGTTTATTGGGAAAGGCAGGAAAACAAGAAAAGTTTATAGAAGAATAGAAAAATGAAGAAGTATTCGAAAAAGGATATAACATAAGAAATAAAAGGCAGCTGGAAAGGCTAATGATTTAAAAGGGAAGTTTGAGAGAGAGGAAATTTTGGAAATTTTGGGGAATGGTTGATTTTTATATAAAAATAAATGAAGATAATATGTGCGGATGAGGGTTATTCGCTAATAATTAATATTATCTTCATTTAGAGGGTGAATAATTATAATAGTGTTTATTAATATTAATAATAAATTAGTGTTGTATATTAATATATTATATTTATTATAATATAAGATGTATTAATGTATTCTTGCTATTGTTTTTAAATATATATTAATGTTGTAAGATGCGGTGGGAGGAGGGTGAGGGGTGTAAGATGGGGGTTATGAAGATTACTAAGGGGAGTTTAGAATGGAATTACAGAGATCTGTAACATCGCGTAAGTTGGTATAATAGAGGAATCGTAGCTATTCTTTTGATTTTACCCCATAGAGTAACTGAAGTAGGCTTGTGAGGGTAAAAGCTAGCTAATCTCTTTTTTGTGTTACCGCCACCTTGAATGCCTCCCTTTCGGACTAAGACGGCTGTTCACTCTCGCCATTCCAGTCTCGTTTTTCGAGAGAGCTAAAGTCAATTTCATACTAATCTCGTGTGATATCCTACATGATTGCGTTTCCTTTCTATTGTTATCTAAAGTTAAGTGTCTCTTGTGAAGAGCGGAGGGGCGCATTAAGAGAGGCTTTGATCCCGCTGCCAAGAGAGGGTTAATGAATTTAATGATGAGAGCAGCGGGATAAAATGCACCGCTTTACGCCCCTTCTTATTTTTATATAAATATATACTATTTTATTGTACTTATATTATACCAAAAATTTTTTAAAAAATCAAGTTTGCGGGGGCGAAAAATTTTTGGGTTTTTTTAATATTATACCAAAAATTTTTTAATTTGTCAAGTTAATGCTTCAAGGAGTCTAATTTCGGGAGAATCCAGGCGAGCGCCGCATATGGCCAAGGTTCTGGAAAAAAAGCCCATATGTGTCTGGAATCGGAGAGCGGGCCTTGGCTGTGGCCAGCGGCCCGACCTGAAACTTTCATTATACCACATAATCATGGGTTTGTCAATACCTTTTTTTAAAAAAATTTTTTAATTAAATAAAAAAGGGGCTTCCGCCCCTTACTTATTCAACCTCAATCCAATTGCCCCATTTATGACCACCCTTTTCAAGATGCCAAACTGAATAGTCAGTGTGTCTGACAATCCAGGTTTCAGTCTCATTTTTAATAACAAAGTCTCCATACACGTTACCCTCAATAGAGCAGAAGGTTGAAAGATTGGGAACCGCCTCTTTTAATGCTTTAACCGCCTTTTCTAAATCACAAAACCAAACTGAATACATTTTTAATCCTCCTCTACCATATAATCATCATCTTCATCCCAGAAGGTCGCCGCATCGTCACATTCTTTTACAGGGTCGCCGCCTTCGTCAACCATTTTACAAGTGCCGTCTTTCTTCCAGTAGGGGCAATCCCAACCATTAACAGGACAATAGAATTTTTTCATTATAGCTACCACCTTTCTTTTGATGATTTAATTATAGCAGATATTTAAGGTTTTGTCAAGGGGGTAATTTTATTTTTACCCCCTTATTAATAAGTATCAAGTCCCATCATTTCGGCCTCAGTTCTAGTTACTTTACCATGACAGCAGACCGTAGTATGCGGAAACAGCTGTCTCACATAATCAAAATGAGCCTTGCGGGTTGCGTCTTTTAATTCTGTAAAAAACTCCTCTCCGCAAAAATCAGAATCTTCATCAGTAATTTCCCACCAGTAGGTTGTCCACATAATTTGTATCTCCTTTCCTTTTGTAATTACATTATATCAGAAACAAAAATGTTTGTCAAGAAGTTTTTCTTTTTCTATTTTAAATTTAAAACCTTCTGCATCAATAGCTCTTACTTTTGCAATAAAATCATAGATTTCTTGTAAATCTTTTGTTATTACACTAAGCTGTCTAAAACCAGTATTTTTTTCAATTGTGTAGCAATACCACATTTATTTTCTTCCTTTCTTTTGATACTATAATTATATTATATTTTTAGGAAAATGTCAAGTGGTAATATTGTACAAAAAATCAAATAAAATTTTGTGCAACATACCTATTGACAAAAAAGTGGCTCGTGCCGACCATGCACGAGCCACCAAATTGATTTATTAGAATTTCTAATAAAAGCCCCTGCTAGCTATGCAAGGGCTTTCAGCGTTTCGATGATGTTGTCCACGTTGTAGGCGGTGCCCTTCCAGTCCTCACGGTTCGGCTTCTCATCATCAAACAGGATGCCGTTTCCGCAAGTGCTTTTAGGTGTACCATATTTCAGAATGTGAATTTCATCCCATGTAACAGAGGGCAGATGCTTTTTCAGCCATCTTCTTTTGGTATCAGCAACCGCCATATCATAGGCTTCTGTGCTGTTTTTAGATAACCATGTGATAATGCCGATTCTGTAGCCCTTTTTCTGTACCTTATGAAGCGTTTTAGCGAAGATGCTAAAATTGATTAAGGGCTTCGCTTCTTTATAAGGCCTAGGGTTTTCATCCTGTAAATCTGCTAACCAACCATTAACGCCGTACAGGTTTGCGATTGTTCCGTCCATATCGAAGTAGATTGTTGTCATTTTTGTATCCCCCTTTGTTTTTCTATAGTTATTATATCACTAGTCAAAGTATTTGTCAATAGCTCTTTTATTATTTCTTCTAATAAGTTTCGGGTCGTCTTTGTGCTTGAAATATTGCGGGCGGTAGCCTAAAAAAGTAGCTCCACGCTGTTTTTGTTGTTCCAGTTTCTTTTTATTTGTATGTGCCATTATTTGAACCTCCTCATAAAAGCATAAGCATAAAAACTAACCCCTAACATTAACAGCATTAAAATTAAATCTTCCATTTGTTTCTCCTTTCTAAGTACATACTTATTATAAGCGATTTATGGGAAAACGTCAATGTACAAAATGCACAAATTTTTCAGAAGAAATTTGTGCAAATTGCCTATTGACAAAAATTTCGGGGTGGCGCGGTCGTGCGCCACCCGCCAATTATACCACACCTTTTTGCTCTTGTCAATAGGCAATTTGCATAAAATTTTAAGATATTTTTAGGCACTTTTTTATGCAAAAGTGTGCATTTTTATACATTTTTATACACTTTTTATAAAAAAACTGTTAGATTTTCCATTGTTTTTAGGAAAATCTAACAGTTTTTCTTAGTTTTTAGGGGGACGCTGTTTAATCAAGTCCAGTTTATAGTGATTTTCACCAATAGTGAAGGTAATAATCTTAGATTTATTAGTAATTTCGCATGAAATTCCTTCTTTTGTTAAGCAATTTGACAGAAGTTCAATTAAATGCTCTTTTTCTTCATCGGGCTTGCGCTCTCTTTTGGTGATTTTCCTGGGCTTTGTTGATTTTGCCTCATGATTGATTTTATTCTGTTTAGCTTTTTCGGTTAATGCTTCTACAGTATCATTTGTTAAATAACCTTCATCTTCAAGCCACATCTGCACAGCTTCATCTTTTGAGATTTCAAGGATTCTTGCATTTTTTTCAATCTCAGCATCAGGAATGTTAATGACCTTATTATTTAAAGTGTATTTCATGTTATACCCCCTTTAAGGTGGGGGCGGTTGCCCGCCCCTAGTTATCATGCAAGGCTGAAATGTGCAACCTTCTTGATTTCGGTTCTTACAACCTTGTTTTCCTTGATGAGAGCCATCAGAAGGTGACTCACTTTCTGATTAGACAGATTAGAGATGCTGACGACCTCAGTCTGCATTTCCTTGATACTCTTACTGCAATCTGCAACCGCAAGGAAAGCAACAATATCAGCCTTCAGACTTTCATTTTCAAGCTGGGTCTTTGTGGGCTTTTTAGTGCTGGACTTCTTATTCAGAAGTTCAATCTCATGGTCGATGAAAGCAACCATTTCAGCATTGTCAATAACAGCCTTGCGGATTTCAGCAAACATTTCTTTCTTAGTTTTTGTCATAGTTCATACTTCCTTTCTTTTGTGAGGGTCAAGCCCTTTGTTATCTTGTATAATAATTATAGCAAATTTTTTAAAGTTTGTCAATAGCTAATTTTTATTTTTAGCTTTGTTGCTAGCAGATGCTAGCAACAAAAGCCTTAAACATGGGCTGAGGAATCCGCCACGGCATAGGGGCAATCTCACGGTTCATCTTTTTGTGAGTTGCGATGCATTTTACAAAAATAGCTGTCTCAATCTCAGCGTCATTTAATGCCGTATGAGATTCTTCAAAGATACAGTTCTTTGTAATGTATCTATAGGCCACTTCTGCGGATGTCTGTACATTCCCTGCATTAGACGTCCAATTTTCTGCATTAGCTAATTTAAAGAAGGTTTTCTGCTGTAAAATAGTCTGACAAGCCATGTGCCAGGTATCCCAGACAGTAACGTTCTCTTTAAAGAACGTCTGATTTTCTTCAAACTTTGACAGAAAATTCAATGTAGAATCTAATGCCCTACAGTCAAACTGTGCATTGTAGGCAATCACGGCCTTAATACGGTATTTCCGCATTAGCTCAAAAAGCTCTTTACGGATAGCCCAAAAACTAGCTACTTTCCATGTGCCATTCTTGATACCTTCTTTGTATAAAGGTAACTTGTCTGCATAGTAGGCAGTGCGCATTTTTGCCCACTGGCCATAGAATATTTCACGCACAACATAAGAGCGTTTTTCAACAATAGTGCCCTTATTATCGTGAATGGTATAGCCTACATCATACACAAGCGGCTGACCTAAAGAACCACAGGTTTCAGTGTCTAATGTTACATACAGATTTTTCATTTTTGTATCCTCACTTTCTTCTTACCTCATCTGACAATATAATTATAGCAAACATAAGAAAATCCGTCAAGCGTTTTTGAAAAAAAAGTTGCACAAAAAATGAGTCGGTTTAGGGTGAAAATTTAGGCACCTTTTTTGCCCTAAAAAGGTGCCTAAATTTTGTCCTATTTTGGGAGAAAAATTTGTGCAATTTTTTTCAAAAAAATGCTTGACAAAAAGTGCCGCGGTGTGGTATAATGGAAGTTCGGCGAAAATGCGCGCATTTTCGCCCCGAGGAAAACAAAACAGGGGCCACACCTAAGGCATGGCCCCCAAGAAAGGAGGAACAAAAAGTTCACGAGAAAGCTATTTCTTATCTTTACATATATATTATATCATAAATTTTTTAAGTTGTCAACAAGTTTTTTTAGGGGAGGGGGTGATTAATCACCCCCTCGAATCCCCTTACTCCGCAAGTGCGAAGTAGGGAACACGCTTGATGTAGGTCTTGGTGACCTTTTCAGCCTTTACAAGGTCGGTCAGAAGGTGGGTAACCCTCTGATTAGACAGGTTAGCGATGCTAACCACGTCTGCCTGCATTTCTCTAATGGTCTTACCGCAATCTGCAACGGCCAGATATGCGATGATGTCAGCCTTCAGACTCTCATTTTCAATCTGAGTCTTTGTAGGCTTACGATTTCCGCTGGACTTCTTATTCAGAAGCTCGATTTCATGGTCGATAAAGGCGACCATTTCAGCGTTATCCTTAACAACCTTACGAATCTCTACAAACATTTCCTTTTTCGTCATAACTAACATACTTCCTTTCTTTATCTTATGTATATATTATATCACAGTTTTTTTTATTTGTCAATAGGTTTTTTTAAGATTTGGTTTTCTGTTCGGGGGGCTTCTACTCATGTTTCATCTCTCCTCTCTTTCTGTCTTTATTATAGCACAGATTAGAAGGTTTGTCAACAGGTTTTTTAAGATTTTTTGAATTGGCTATCTGTCTTTTGAACGGTCAGAAGGTGCTTGGCTCTGCCGACCGCCCTACTTGAGGGTGTTGCCACTTCCTTTATCTTGACTTTATTATATCATTTTTTTTAAAGATTGTCAAGGGGTTTTTTATTTTTTTTCGATGAATTTTTTATCAGCTCAGAGGCGGTGGTTTGAAGCATCTCCCCTTGACACTTATTATTATAAGCGATAACCCCCAAAAAAGCAATAGTGATCTTGCACAAATTTTGGGAAAAAATTTTGTGCAATTTTTTCCCAAAAAACTCTTGACAAAAACAGCTGGGGTGTGGTATAATGGATTTTCGGGCGCAAGACTACGGCTTGCGCCCCGTGGAAATAAAAAAAGAGGGCAACCGCCCTCTTTTTATTAAATAACAGTTACTTCTTTGATTGCAAAAGCACTGCGATTTGCTTTCATAGGATTAAAACCTAATTTTCCACCAAATTCTTCGTTAACTTTGTTATCAAGATATTCCCATGCTTTCTGTTCTGTCTCAGCGATAATTCCAGTAAAAACAAGTCCATTAGCATATTCGTAAATTCCAACCATTTTTATTCTCTCCTTTTCTTTTGTAACTTAATTATACCATGATACAACAGCCTTGTCAAGCATTTTTTGTTATTGGGGGCAGATTTTTTCTGCCCCCTTGTGAGTGCTTACTACGCAAGTGCGTAGTAAGCAACTCTCTTAATCTCGGTTCTTACGACCTTCCCTTCCTTAATAAGGGCAATCAGCAGATGGGTAATCTTCTGATTTGACAGGGTGGAAAGGCTGACCACATCGGACTGCATTTCCTTGATACTTTTACCACTATCCGCAACAGCGAGATAGGCTACAATATCGGCCTTGAACGTTTCGTTCTCAACCTGGGTCTTGGTCGGTTTACGAGAAACCGACTTCTTGTTCAGAAGCTCAATCTCATGGTCAATGAAAGCGACCATTTCCTTATTTTCGATAACAGCCTCACGAATCGCATTGAACATTTCTCTTTTCGTCATAAGTTCATACTTCCTTTCTTTTGTGTGCTTTGTTTTTCTTACATATTTATTATATCACAAGGCTTTTGTTTTGTCAAGAACTTTTTTTAACTTTTTAAAAGTTTTTAGTGGTTGACTTCTTTGACTTCCCTTACCTTGTATCTATATTATAGCAAAAGTTTTAAAAAAAGTCAATGGGTAATTTTGCACTAATTTCGGGATCCTTGCGGCGAGAATTTTATGTATTTTTTCTCTTGACAAAAAGTGCGGCGGTGTGGTATAATGGAATTTCGGGTCGCGGCGCTGGTGCGCGACCCGACCAGGATAAACCAAAAGCTCCTATTACCAAGGGCGGTAATAGGAGCAGATGGGTGTCCTCTCGAAGAGGAACTGGAGCAGGAGCGCTCCGTGGAGAGTGGTCACTGACCGCTCATCCTTGAGGCATTCGCCCCAAGAATCGTAGTACCACTCATGGTACTTGACCTCGTAGAGGTCGTTGCCAAGGTTGCGAACCTCGGCGGTGTAGCCCCACACAAGGGAGCCAGCTCCCCAAAACTGGGAGCCGTCGGTACGGGTTTCGAACCCGTAGGTGGAAAGGATGCCTGTAATCGTACTAGCCATGAGCGGTACCTCCTTCTCTTGATGATTTAATTATATCATGGGGGCTAACATTTGTCAACCCCCATTTTACATTATTTTTTGGGGCGGTGCTTGACTAATTTCAAGCTGTATTCCTCACCCTCAAAAGTGAATGTAATTTCAGTTTCGGTTTTGACGCTTGCAATATCAGCGCCCATTCCCTGAAGAAGAACCCGACAGTTTGTCAAGATTTTCTTTTTGGTGGGGTCTACCTTGCGCTCTCTGGTGGACTGTTTTCTAGGCTTGTCGGATTTTTCGTAACGTTTAAGCCCGCCCGCCTTGATTTCCATTTCCGCCATTTCTTCGGCTTCCGCACGAGTGACAGGCTCACCGTCTTTCTCGCACTCACGCATAATCTGTTCAATCAGCTTTTCTTTATCTGTCATGTTTTATCTCTCCTTTCCTTACTCTAATATTGTAATATATTCTACAGCATTTGTCAAGCATTTTTTCAAAGTTTTTCGTGTTAAAATAATTTTATGAACCTCAAGGACTTCATATAAATTATGGGGGAACCCATTTCTGATATAGGTATCATTAAAAAGATAGTGGATTCTTTTCATCATATATTTAGTAAAACCATACTCATACCATACATTACCAGTCTCATTGTTCAGCACCTTAATCTTATACATATTAGCTATCTCCTTTCTTTGTACCTTAATTATATCAAATATATTTTTATTTGTCAAGTACAAATTTCGGGATTTAAACTTTTAATTTTTTGTGCAAATTTCCTATTGACAAAAGTTGTCGGGGTGTGATATAATGGAATTTCGCGCCAGGGCGGCCAGCCGCGGCGCGACAAAAAAAGAGGCTTACGCCTCTTCCTTAATCATTTCTACAAGGATTTCACCAGTTTCATAATCGACAATCTGAGCAGCTGTAAAACCATACTGGTTCATAATATAAAATGCCTTTTTAACGTACTCCTGTAAAGGATGATAGTGGTTATTCATACCTGTATAAGTCATGTCTCCATCATAACAGATATTAGCTCTAAAAGTACCAACATAGTTAATAATCATTTAATGTACCTCTCTTTCATTTGATAAACTAATTATAGCATAGGGGTTGAGGTTTGTCAACCCCTATATCTTAAACAAATAATCTTTTTTCCATCTTTTTATGCTGTCTAAAACAATGGGCCATGATTTTAGTTTCAATCAATACATCCTCTAAACCAGTGTGACTTTCAACAAAATCATTTTTACTTGAAATATATCTATAAAGAATTTCAGCTGTCAATCTAACTTGAGGCTTTCTATGTTTTGTCATGTAGTTATTTCTTAAACAAAACTCTTTATAAGATTTCTGTTTTCCGATGGTCTGCCTTGCCATCTTTAAAGTATCCCAAATAACAGCCTTTTTAGGAAAGAACCACCTGTTTTTTGATTTGCTTAAATAACGAATAGTGTTATTTAAGGCTCTTACATCAAACCCAGCATTATGAGCAAATACATTTTTTACATTGTATTCTTTCATATCGTTCAAAAAGGTTTCTCTAATCTTCCAAAAGGTGGTTAAGATTCTCTTTCCATTCTTGATATCTTCCCAATACTTGGGAATCTTTTCCGCATAATATGCGGATTTCATAACATCTTTCATTCCACAGAAGATTTCATAAATTACGAAAGACCTTGTTTTATAAATGCGGCCTCTTTTATCAGTGACCGCCCAACCTATATCATATACAAGCGACTGGGTAAGGTCAAGCTTGTTATCACCCATCATAATGCCATTACAAGTTTCAGTGTCAAGACCGATAAGGTAGTTAATTCTTTTGTCCATTTCTTATTCCTCTTTCCTTTTGATAAGTCTATTATAGCAGATATGATTTGATCTGTCAAGAGGTTTTTTAAAAAATTTTTAAAAAATCGAGGTTTTCCTGCTACGGTTTACGCGCTCTAGTTATTCTCTCTCGAAGACTCCGCCTCTGGGCGCCTCCCCTTGACAATTATATTATAACACATTGTATAGAAAATACAAGTGGTAATATTGCACAAATTTCGGGATCTGTGAGTTTTTATTTTTGTTTATTTTTCCTATTGACAAAAGGGGCTGGGATATGGTATAATGGAAAGCCGCCAGCCCCGATGGCTGGCGGCCCGAGGACAAAGAGAAAAGCTGCATTATTCAATATGCAGCTTTCCATTGACAACATAGATGACGCTCTCAGCACCGTCATACTCCTGAATGTAGTAGTCGGTGGTCTCGTCGGGAAGCTCGACGATTCGCAGTCTTGCGGCGGGGCCGTTGGCACGGTCACCAAACTTCTTGACCGCCTCAACCAAGCGCCAGTCGTTACGCTCATGGGGGCGGCTGTAGTCATAAGTGCCACAGCCGAGGTACTCGCAGACCTCATCAGAAAGAGCAAAACCACCAAAGCATCTGTTAATTACTAATTCCATATTATGTATCTCCTTTCCTTTTGTATATTCATTATATCATATTAGGGGCGGTATGTCAAGCGTTTTATGCTAAACAAGTCATAATAATTTCTCCTGTTCCATCAAGTATGACGAAAGCCTCACAAAAATGATAGGCGTTGAATGAAACCTCGATTGCCTCACGGGCATCATCAAGGCTGCCTCTGATATGAAGCTCATACTGTCCGTCAAAGGTAATAGTCATAGCACTAGAAAAAGTATAATGAACTGTCATGTGTTTTACTCCTCTCTTGTTTTCTTCTCTTTTATTATACCACGTTATATGAGAAATACAATCGTCAATGTGCTAGAAATTTTGGGAAAAAATTTGTGTATATTGACGGTTAAGTTTTGCTTGACAAGATTGGCTGAGGTGTGATATACTGGAAGGTCGACGCTGGCCGGCCACCAGCGTCGCGTCCAGAGTTTCATTTTTTATTTTCATTTTTAATTTTTAAAATCTTTTGAAAAGAATTTTTGTTTTTAAAATTAAAAGAAAAAATATTAAAATTTTGAGAACCTTTTCGTTCGAGTTTGCAGGCCCACGAGTAAGTTAACTGCCTTTTATTTAGTAGTTCTATCCTAGAGATGATAAAGTGTTAGAAAGAGGGGAAAAACAAGAAAAAGAATTAAGATTTTAGATGAGCTGCCTTTTCTTGTTTTTTAAAAGGTTGATTTAATTTTTCTTCTACCCCCTCATTTAGGGGGTAGAAGTTTTAGACTTAGAAGGCTTAGCACCTGCGGTCGCCGCCTTCGGATACAGCTCCTTTACAGGAACAAGATAATCTCTAACAATCTTATTTCCATTTTCTGTTGCAATTCTATAACTTGCTGTTGAAAAAGTTCTACCATCTTTTGTTACTACTTCATACATCAGTTTTCTCATTCTTCTTTACTTCCTTTCTTATTTTCTATATTTATTATATACTATATTTATTATTTTGTCAATAGTTTTTTTCATAACTGGGAAAATTTAATCTTCCCAGTTATGAACGGCCACTACATCGCCCCAGTGAGTCGGACGATAGAAGTAAGACCACTCACCAAGGCAGTCATCCCCCAGCCAGACATCAAAGTCTGAAATGGAAGAAAAATCAACAATGAGAATCAAACCGTATTTCCAAGTATCCAGCATTTATTTGCCCTCCTTGTTTTCTCTTTCTATATTAATTATATCAGATGCCTTGACTATTGTCAATAGTTTTTTATTCAATTATATAATATTTTGTTAAGCATTTTAAAAACAAAGAAAAGGTTTTACATAATTTAAAATTATAGATTACTTCAATTTGATAGGAATGATTATCTTGCATATACCAAGCGGGGAACATAGGGTTTTTATTAAAATGATAATAAGTAAGTTTTGTTTCGGTATTATCTGTCAAATCAACAATTTTCCATTTTGTTTTAGTCATCTTTTTTATATACCCTGTCTTTTATTTTATATTTACTATATTATATTCTCAAAAGCCCTAATGGACTTTTGAGAATAATGCAACAATGAAAATACATAAACTACATAAGCAAATAAAACCAAAACAAGTAGCTGTCATCATTTTATTCCCTCCCTGTCCTTATCTTTTATATCTTTATTATACATCCATTCTTTTAATTTGTCAAGTGTTTTTTTATCTTCTTTTAAATATTTATATTTTCTATTTTCTTCACACCATTGGCAACCGCCATGATTTCTACATGATTTAGCTATTGCTTTACCTCCACGGTAGGGCTTCCTGTGTTCCTGTCCGCTCTCTATTGCTTTATTCATCATGTTTATTCAGCCCCCTTTTAGTGTTGCGTTTTTTATCTTTCTTTCTGAGTATTATTATACCACAAGCTTCTATTGTTTGTCAAGGGTTTTTTGTAAAAAAGGGCCAAGGTTTCAGGATCCAGGCGGTTCTGGCTATGGGGCGGATAAGGGTCTGAAAAATCGCGCCATATGCACAGGTTCCAATTGGCGGGGCGTCCCCCTCGCAGACGCCCCGCCAAGGCAGGGAAGAGGAGTTACTCCTCTTCCATCATGGCCTCAACGAAGTCTTCGTAAGTCCGATACCCAGTCCGCACAAAGCAGACCATATCCATAATCTCTTTCCATGTTCCGCTCTGAAGGCATCTTACAAGGTTCAGCTCTTCTGTTGTTGCGATGCCAAGCTCAACCATCATGTCATACTGAATCATTTCTTCTTTTGTCATTTTTATATCTCCTCTCTTTTGATGATTTAATTATATCATAGGGGCTGAAGTTTGTCAACCCCTTTTTTAACATTCAAAATCAGTGGTGACCTTTTTATTTTCGTGGTCAATCTCCCAATAGCTCTCCTCATACTCTCCATAGCCATTGTAATAATAGTTTCCCATCTCATAATCTTCAGCGTGATGTTTGACCATATATTCATAAAATTCTTTAACTGTCATTGTTTTTATCTCCTTTCCTTTTGTACCTTTATTATATCATAGGGGCGAATATTTGTCAACCCCCTATTTTTATTTTTTTTGTAGTGGTCACTCTTTCGTGACCACTACACCAGAGACCATGATGGCCATTTCATTGGCCTTGTCTCTGTCTTCGTAGGAATCCCAATACCAGAGATTCCAATTATCATCCCTACGGGCTACAACATAAGTTTTTGCATTTGCCGGCATATTGTTAACTTTCATCATCTTGTGTTCCTCTCTTTCTTTCTTTGTACCTTTATTATAGCAGATACTTTAAAGTTTGTCAATAGTTTTTTTTATTTTTTTCACAGAACTTTTGATGTGAGAGGGAGATTTTCGGTTGGGCTTACGCTTTCCCGCCGCATCTAGGAGTGTTCTGTTGTCCCATCTCCTTACATTGTTATTATAGCATCTATGGTTAAATATGTCAATATTTTTTTGAAAAAAAATTGCACAATTTCGGGGTCTTTTTCATTTAAAACTTTGTGCATTTTTTCTTTGTGCAATTTACACAAAATTTTCTTTGTGCAATTTGTATAAAAATTTTTTTGTGCAATTTGCACAAAATTTTATTTCGTCATATTGCACAAATTTTGGGAATTTTTTGTCATAAATTTTTGTGCAAATTACCTATTGACAAAACTGCGAGGGTATGTTATACTGAAATTTCGTGGCGCAACGCCCGTGCGCCACGCAATGAGTCACTCCGAGGGGGTTGTTAAAGTTTTAACATTCATTTTTAAAATTAAAAAATAAATATTAAAATTAAAAAATGATTTTTAAATTATTTTAATTATTTAATTAAATAGACAAAAGATGGATAACATTATCATTTTATATTACTGTTAATAATTAAACTATCTATATTCTAAAGAGTTGTTTAGATTAGCCTCATTCCGCACTTCTTCGAAATCTTCAATAGGACTTGCTATGTAAACAACACCATTTTCATAGTTAACCCATGGATTGTATTTATTAATTAAAGGTAAGTATAATTCAACAAGAGAAGTAGAGTTATTAGAGGTGTCTTCAAAGTCACTCCATTTCTTTGATGTTTTTATTATTAGGTCTTTAATATCATCTGTTGAAATAATAATTTTTTTAATCATAACTTTTCCTTTCATATTACTTATTTGTTTCTAATAATAGTATAAATTATAATATAATAAAAGTCAAGATATTTTTTTGTTTATTCTTATTTGTTAAACCTATTTTAAAAATTAGGGGGTTAATTAACCCTTTTAATTAATGCTTTTTAAAAATATAATGAATTATCATTTTTTATATTCCAAAATAAATAATGTTAATTTTTTAACAAAATTATATTATAAATTATAAATAATTTTTTATGCTTTATAATAAATAAATAAGGGTAAAGACTTTACCCTTATTTATCATTACTATTTAGATAGAAGATTTTTGAGGATTAATCCTCAAAAATCTCTTTGGGGTCAACCCCCGCAAGTTCCAGCATATCCTCAACCGAGGCGATGCCGTAGCCTGCATCAAATGCGGCAAGCATTTCATCAAAGGTCATGCCGCTTCTTCTACCACGCTGTTCTGTTGTTGTCTTTTTAATCATGTTTGTCATTGTTTGTTCCTTCCTTTCTCTTGTTTAAGAGGTCTTCCTTAACTGTCTTTATTATATCAAAAGTCTTTTTTATTGTCAAGGGCTTTTTAAAATTAAATTAAAAAAAATTATTATTTATATTAAAATATAAAAATGCTTATAAAAGTAATGATATTTATTTTTATAATAAATATTATTTTTAATATATAGAAATTATGTATTAATAATATACAACAATATACATTATTAATGTATAAAAAAGAGTATATAAAATAAAAAATATTTTTAAAATAAATGATAATGATTTTGAAAACCATTCTCATTTAAAAATTCAGCATTTATCAGTTTTTAAATAAGAATAACATTTTATAAAAATATAAATATTATTGTTTATATTTTAACAATAGTGCGTTCGTTAAAACTTTAACGAATTTATTATTAAACTATTTTGATTTATAAAAATGTTAAAGTTTTAACAAAGTTGCAGCTTTAGTTTTCAAATAAGGCTGTTAAAATTTTAACAAACTTGCAGCTTTTGATTTTTTATTTTGTTAAATTTTTGTCTGTTAAAATTTTAACAATCTTGCAACTTTAGCCTCTTTTTTGGGAGCCACCAGGGTGCGGCGGCGTCTGCTATAAGGGTCTGAAAAATCGCGCCATATGTGCGGAATTTGGATGGCGGCGCGCCCCGGCCACCCGCGCGCCGCCAAACTTTAACACACTAAAGTATGAAAGTGTGTTAAATATTTAACACACTTTAACACGTTAAAGTGTTGCCGCTGCACTGTATTAAAGTGTGTTAAATATTTAACAAACTCATTTAATCATTGATTTCGTTAAAAGTTTAACAATTTTATTTTTATAATTTTTTAATTGAAAGATTGTTAAACTTTTAACGAAGTCGAGTCAGTGTTGTTTGAATGATCGTTAAATATTTAACAAGGAGAAAAATATAAAGCCCTTTATTTTATTAAAAAATTTTTGTGCAACATATACAAAAAATTTTTTCAGCAAAGTTAACAAAAGTGTAGGTAATGTTTTGTATATGTTGCACAAAACCTTTTGATTATATGCGGCTGCCGCTGCCTATGACCCCCTTCTTTTGCGTTAAGGTGCGGTGAGTGGGCAGCTGCTGCCGCCATGGGTTTTAAACAGTTCGCGTTAATAGGGGAGACTTGCGTCTCCCCTTGTTCCTAGTTCGCTTCGGGGATTCCTGTTACTGTGATGTACACAGGAATACCATTTTCATCATACCCTACAAATTCAGTCCATGTTGTTTCCATGCTGTTTCTCCTTTCTTTGTTTATTGCGCCTCTAGTGTATCACAGGGGGTTGAGGCTTGTCAACCCCCTGTTTATTTTTTTATCTAGCCCAGATTAATCTGTCGTCTGTAATATCCTCAGTGCCCATTGTATCAAACAAGCACTGGATTTTTTCATTGACTTCAAATCCGCTTCCGTTAAATTCCCAAAGGTTACCGCTTGCATCTTCGCAAGTGACCTTTGTATCAACTACATTAACTACCTTGCACTCAGTGGCGTTTAAATTCATACTGGCTACGATTAACAAAATTGCTAACTTTTTCATCTTTGTTACTTCCTTTCTTTGTGGTTCTCTTTGTTTCTGAGTCCATCTTAACAGATATCTTTCAACCTGTCAAGATGTTTTTTAAAATTTTTTTGGTGGGGGTTTTTAACCCCCACCTTTTATTCACCGTAGAGCTCTTTGGGGTCGACCCCCGCCAGCTCCAGCATATCTTCTACTGAAGAGATACCATAGCCTTTTTCGAAGGCTTCCAGCATATCTTCAAAACTTAAACCGTTTCTTGTTTCTTCTTTTTCTTTTCTTGTCATCATTTTGTTGCTCCTTTCGTGTGCTTGTTTCTTTGTTGACTCTATCTTAACAGGTATCTTTCAACCTGTCAAGTACTTTTTGAAAAATTTTTTTTAAGGGGTGAGGTGGTTTAAACCACCTCAACCTCTTCGATGTAAAACTTGATTTCACGGCTTCCGTCATCATTGAGGACGGTTTCATGGCCGATGTAGAAATATCCTTTTTCGTGTTCTGCACGGTAGTTATTGATAATTTCAGCTACCTTGCTATGGTCAAGAGTAAAACCGATTCTCTGTTTGCCCTCATAACGACCGTCTAATGATAACATCCCGATTGAAATTTCATAAGCCTTCATTTTACTACTTCCTTTCTTTTGTGTGCTTTGTTTTGTTTCTGGCTTTATCTTAACAGGTATTTTTCAACCTGTCAAGATGTTTTTTTGATTTTTTTTATTTTTTTTTGTGGGGGACTTTTCAGTCCCCCTTGACTGTTATTAGTGTTCAAGTTCTTCTAAAATGAACACATAAGCTACTGCGGAGATGATAACTGCTGTTACAATAATGATTGTTGCTAACATTTTGTTTCCTTCTTTCTTTGTGGTGCTTGTTTCTTTGTTGACTCTATCTTAACAGATATTTTTCAACCTGTCAATACCTTTTTTGAAATTTTTTTAAAGTTTTTTTGTGGGGGACTTTTTAGTCCCCCAGTGTGAAAACTAAGCACCAAGTTTCTTTAACATACCTGTAAATGCTTTTCTCCATGCATTTACGGGCACTAGCTTTTGTCTTGTAAGATTTCAGGTATCTACCAAATTCTCTAGCATCCTCAGAAATCTCATACACCCTGTACTCTACAACCTTATTTGTTTTCGTCATTTTGTTACTCCTTTCGTGTTCTGTTGTTTGTTTCTGCCCTTATCTTAACAGGTATCTTTCAACCTGTCAATACCTTTTTTGAAAAATTTTTAAAGTTTTTTTGTGGGGGACTTTTCAGTCCCCCTTTTCTTTATTCAAGGCATTCTTTTGTGAACACCTCACCGCCGATTTCAAGGGCCGCCTGATTAGCTCTGTTTCTGTCTGTGTAAGAGTCCCAGTACCAAAGTTCCCAGTTGCTATCCCTTCTAGCTACGATAAACTCTCTTGTGTTCTGCGGCAGGTTATTAACTTTCATCATCTTGTGTTCCTCACTTTCTTTTGTGTGCTTTGTTTTGTTTCTGACTCTATCTTAACAGGTATCTTTCAACCTGTCAATACCTTTTTTGAAATTTTTTTAAAAATTTTTTTTGAGGGTTTGAGGTGGTTTAAACCACCTCAACCTCATCGATGTAAAACTTGATTTCACGATGCCCCTCATCATTCAGGACTGTTTCATAACCGATCCAAAACTGATTTTTTTCATTTTCTTCACGGTATCTGCGGATGATTTCCTCAACCCTTTTGCTGTCAAGTGTGAGGGCAATTCTCTTTTTGCCTTCGAAGCGTCCCTCAATATCCTGTTCCCCGATAAAAATTTCATAAGCTTTCATTTTGTTCTCCTTTCGTGTAGCTGTTGTTTGTTTCTGAGTATAGATTAACAGATATTTTTCAACCTGTCAATACCTTTTTTGAAATTTTTTTAAAGTTTTTTTGTGGGGGACTTTTCAGTCCCCCTTGCCTGTTATTAGTGTTCAAGCTCTTCCAAGATGAACACATAAGCGATACTTGAAATAACTACTGCTGTTACAATAATGATTGTTGCTAACATTTTGTTTCCTCTCTTTCGTGTGCTGTTATTTGTTTGTTTCTGAGTATAGATTATCAAATCTTTTTCAACCTGTCAATACCTTTTTTTGAATTTTTTTTATTTTTTTTGTTGGGGGCTTTTTAAAGCCCCCTTTTCTTTACTTAAAAAGCTCAGGCCAGACCTTGTCGTAGTAGAGATTTTCTAACTTGTGAAAGTCAATTTCGATATAGGTCATTTTGGTTGACTTCTCATCATACCCACGTTCTTTAAGATAGTTAACAGCTTCTGCCTCACTGAGGAAGCTCCTCTTGATATCCAATGAGGCAATAACTTCTGATTCAGATTTTTCAATCCAGGTTCTTTCGACAACTACATACATCTTTTCAGGGGAGATAAAACTAAGCTCTTTTTTCATTTTGTTTCCTTCTTTCTTTGTGCTTGTTTGTTTGTTTCTGAGTCTATTATAACATCTCAGTTAGGATTGTCAAGTCTGACTTTTTATCAATTTTCTTTAAATTGTCTGACAATTTAAAAAAATTCAATATATTGTCTGACAATTTAAAGAAAATCAGTGTATTATCTGACAATTTAAAGAAAAATTGATTATTTTAACACACTTTTTGTGCATTTTGTATAGTTTTAGTTATTGTTTTTGTGCATTTTTAACAAAAGGACTTGTTGGCATGAATGATAAAAAAAAGAAGCCTTTTGGCTTCTTTTTAAAACTCTATTTTTGCCCCTTTTGTTTCAACAAAGTAGGTGTCAAAACCCGCTTTTTTCCATGGTCTGAGGTTTTTCATGTCGTCGTCAATTAACGTTCCCGCTTCCCTCATAAAATCAATTTTTTTACCATGTCCTACAATGCAGATGAAAGTTTCTTCTGTGATTTCAGGCAGATACTTTGCAAGCCAATCAATTTTCCCCTGTCTGCCTGCCTCATTTGCTGCAGATGTGAGAATATAAACCTTGATGCCTTTAAGAATCAAGTTGTGTACAAGATTGATGTTATCTGTAAAAGGTTCAAGATTTGCCATAGCTTTACGATTTAAAGCGGTTCTTTTGTTTGTAGCGTATGCTTTATGAAAATTAGCAAGTACGCCGTCCATGTCAAAATAATAAACCTTATTCATCATTTCTTTGTCCTCACTTTCTTTGTGCTTGTTTGTTTGTTTCTGAGTATAGATTATCAAATCTTTTTTAAGCTGTCAAGTAGTTTTTTTTATTTTTTTATTTAATTAACTTAATTAATTAAAATCATTTAATTAATTAAGTTAATTAAATAAAACTATTTAATTAATTAAGTTAATTAATTAAATGATCGTTAATTATTTAACAATCTGACTTCGTTAAACTTTTAACAATCTAACTTTGTTAAAAGTTTAACAAGATCGTTAAACAATTAACAAACCTGTTAAACTTTTAACAATCTGACTTTGTTAAACTTTTAACAATCTGACTTTGTTAAACTTTTAACGAGATTGTTAAAAGTTTAACAATCTGACTTCGTTAATTATTTAACAAACCTGTTAAACTTTTAACAATCTGACTTTGTTAAACTTTTAACAAGTTAACTTTGTTAATTATTTAACAAACTAACTTTGTTAAATAATTAACGGGTTTGTTAAACTTTTAACAAACCCGCACTTTAGCGAACTAAAAAAGTTTGTTAAATATTTAACAATCTGCTTCGGGCTGGGGCGAAATAGAGCGGTTAGTCATAACTAACTTACGGGATTCAATGGTTAGTTATAACTAACTCACATTTCAGAACAAAAAAGTTTGTTAAAATTTTAACAAGCGAGCTCGGCGGCGCCCTGGCCGCGACCCGCCGCTGTCAAATAAAAAAGGGGCTTGCGCCCCCCTTCTTATTTTTTAAAAACGTTTACATATTTTCTTTCATAAATTTCATTCATCTCTTCAAAGGAAACCTCAACACATCTTACATTTAACCATCCTTCTTCAATAGTATTGATGTATTTTCGTGCATCTTCCTTTGTGAGGAAAAGTCCTAAGTTATTGAAAGTAACAGTGTATTCAGTCTCATCAGCCTCAGACTGAATATAGTCGATCTTGATAACCAAGTACATCTTTTCAGGTTTTACAAAATTAATATCTTTCATTTTTTTACTTCCTTTCTTTTGGTTGTCTCTTGCTTTGTTTGTACCTTTATTATAAGCTATCTATCCTTGTTTGTCAAGCCCTTTTATGTATTTATTTTAGTACAATGTATAAACATGAATGTTTATACATTCGTTAAAACTTTAACAATCTTGCTACTGTGTGCCCTTGAGTTAGTCATGACTAACCGCTTGCTTGCTTTCGTGACTCACTGGTTAGTCATGACTAACTCACTTTTCTCTGCGAATAAGTTTGTTAAATATTTAACAAGCGAAATCGAGCAAGAACTGGTCGCCTTCGTCGACCAGCTTTTTTAATTATTTAATTAATTTAATTAACTAAATAAAATTAATTAATTAAATTAATTAAATAAAAAGTGTGTTAAACTTTTAACACACTTTAGTGAAGTGCAGTGCTGCAGCGGCGACGCGCTAATGCGCTAAAAAAAATCGTGAAACATTTAACAAGCCAAAGTTCGGCGCGCCATGCCCGTCGGCGCGCCGAGTGCCTATATTAGTAACTACCGCAAGAGCTGACTATATTCTTTGGCATAGATAAGTGTGTAGTCTCAATGCATCTATCTATATATTTATATATATTATTATATATATAATTATATACATTCATTATGTTATATACTATCATTGTTGCTTTGCTTCTATTGCTCTTGTTGATCGTTGTTTAGTTGCTTCCTTGCTGGCTTCCTCTTCTGTGTCGTGCCTGCCTGTCTTTCCCCTAGTGTAACAAAAGACTGTTTATTTAACTTATTACTATTTTACAAAAGAAGAAAAATAGAACGGAGATAGTAACTATTTAGCCATTCTCTTGTTGTCAACTATCTAGTTACTATGTTTGATACAATAGAGATAAATAATATATAGATATATACTATAAAAAATAATAAACATATTTATCCACCTTATATATATAGTAATCTCTATTACATACAAAAATGTATTACTATAATAGTTTATTATAACAACAAAAGCAGCGATAGACAAAAGACAATAGCATTAAACTATTGTCCTTGTATCTTTTCTATTATGATTATTTTTAATAAGATTATTCTTATCTACTAATTAGATTAAACCAATTCTTATTTAATAATATATTTATAATTAATTGTGTGCAGCGGCTGTTGTGCTAAGTCATTGGCTTGATGATTGTGTTTTCTAGGCGGGTGTCTGTCCATTACGTCTCGAAGCAAAGCACATAAACTACAGGCCATTAGCCATACTTTTTTTCCGTATAAGAAAAGTGGGGGGTATATTTTGGGAAAAATTTAACAAAGTAAGTGAAAAAGAAAATGCCCTCGACATTTCCTTCTCCAAAAGTTTTTTAGAAATTAAAAAACGATTTCCCTCTCCAAAAGTTTTTTGGTTTTTAAGAAACGACAAAAGTTTTTTAGAAATTAAAAAATGATAAAAATAAATACCTACACGCACATCCAAACCCTTTTTCGATAAAACGATGTACCTTACCCCTCAGTTTCAATTATTACCAACATATCAGATGATGATAAATCTTCAAGCATAGAACAAACTTCCCTTAAAATAAAAGCATCATATTCTTCACAATGATAATCAGGATATGTATAATACATATAATCTGATGCATTAGGCTCTGTATATTCAAAACCTTCCTCATCCTTCTTAGGCTGATTTTTACCAAACTTCAATTCTTTTTCAGCCATCGCCGCATAAACAATAGGAGAAACAGTATCATAAAATCCCTCAAACCATTTACCCTTAGCTTCATATGCTTTTACATCATTAATTAAAAAATACCCACTCTTAATAAAGCTACCTTTCGGTAACTCATCAACTGGCAGGTATTTAATCGTTCCTAAAGTCTTTTTACCTTGCCAGTCTTCCTCCTCAAAGGCCGCCCGCAACTCATCAGAAACTTCAGACTCTTGAATTTCATAAAATCTCCTATGAAGCGGCGAAGCAAAAGAACGTGAATCACTAATCGCCGCCCTAAGCTCTCCCTTATTGTCAAAAGGCCCCAAGGGATAAATCTTACCATCTAATTTATACCCTATATAATAATTATAATAATAACTCATTATTTATTTTCACCTTTCTTTATTGGGCACATATCAATCGGAAATCGAATCATTCTATTCATTCCTCAAATCTTTTAGTTTTGGAAAATCTTTCATTATCTCTTGAATACCATCTCTTGCACCGTCTGCATATCCTCTCATGTATGGATTATTTTTTATATCATTAATAAACCATATAATCGCCATTGTTATAAGTCCGCAAAAGAACGCTACTGCTTCACTCATTCGCTTTCACCTTCATACAATTCTAACATTTACATTTTGCTTCTCTTGCTTTGACGTGCCTCATCAAAACACCTCTAACATCATCAACATTTACAAGTGTCATATCATCGCCCTTGCCCAGCTTATATGTTTGAAGTTTACCAAGCTCATCAACCACACTGCTTATATCATCGAACACAACTTCAACCGGAATGTTAAGTTTCATTGTTTCCGCCTCTTAGTTTATATCCACAATTAGGACAATAGTTATATCCATCACGGATATCAATAAGCTGACCGCAGTTTGAACATTTACCATACGGATGCGGGCTTATCAAATAAGCAATTTTTTGCGGGGCGGATGGCACCTTTTCTTCATCCGTAAGAATTTCAATTGCCTGTCCTTCTGATAAGCCATCAATCAATCCCCATGTTTTAATCGCATTAATCGCCACCCGCCTATAAATCACATCATCTTTTTGCATATTACAAACCCCATTTTATCCATTAACGTAATCGCCTCTTGATGCCAAGCTACAAAATTATAAGTCGTATTTTCTGACATTATTTTTGCAAAGTCTTCTGCGGTTATTGGCTTATACTCTGGCTGTTCGATGGTCGGCATAGCATCTATATCCTCTTTTCTTGCAGCTATAATCCCTGTGCCATAATAGTATGCATATCGATTTGTGTCCTCACTATCAATTGAGTCATATATAATATCATCTGCATCAATTAATCTCACTATCATCACCTCATAATACTATTAACAATATTGCCACAAAACACAAAAACATAAGCCAATAAACCGCATGTCCTACAATTGCAATAAGCAGAACGAAAACAATGCTGATTAGAATAATGAATCCTATTAGCTGTCCCATACGCTATTACCTCACGTATCTTTTTCTCCTTTTGTAATTAAAGTGAAAATTGGAATGCCAGGAATCGAACCTGGTCTAACGGACTCTCCGCCGTGCTGTCCATTACACTACATTCCAAGCTACTGATTTTATACCATGTCTGTTCTCGGCTGATCAAACCGTCACCACCGCCACACTGTTAGACCCTCAACAATAGTAACCAATCAGTAGGGTGGATTATTGCGAACCTGCGACCCACCAGCGCGACTCCTTTGATTTCTCCTTTATCTAGAATAGGATGCGGCGCAGCGACGTAACTGCACAGTAGTTGTTTCGCTGCTGACGTGACCAACGCCCGTACATTTTAATAACGTCAAATGTACAAATCCGGCTACCCCTGGCAAGGATTTGCACCCTGCATAGCAGTTTTATCAGATTTTACACTGCCAACTATTCATTGCGTCTACCTATTCCGCCACGGGAGTAATTGGAACGGCGGGAGTTGAACCCACACCAAGGATTTTTGTCTGCGTATGTCATGACCTTCAACATGACTGAAGCTCTACCATTAAGCTACGTTCCGAAATAGTAGGAGAGAAGAGATTCGAACTCTCATGAACTATATTCCACAGGGTTTGAGCCTGATGCGTCTACCAATTCCGCCACTCTCCCAAACGACGAGACATTTTAAATTGTCTCGCCCAACTAATATATAACAATAAGAAAGATATTTAATTAATTGACAATATATACATTTGCATATTGTCTGCCAAAGTTAATACAAGTATCTGGATCCTCCATATAAATATCAATTCCATTACCTGGCATTCCGCCGCGGTCTTCAACAACATAATATCCATATCCCTCAATATAAATTTGAGTTCCCATGGGAAGAGTATTACAAGCTACCGTATATCCAGCGGTTGGATAATTTCCATTTGCACATGGATTACCAGTCCATTCATATGCGGTTAAATCACAATAATCAAAATAAGTAAGTGCGGGATCGCTGGTTGTTGACGTCTCTGAACTAGTGTAATATTCTTCAGAGCTAGACGAATCAGGTTCGTAATCTGCGCTTGCCGCCTGTGAAGTTTCAATAATAGGCTTTTCATTAGTTAAATATTCAGACCAAATAAAAGCATACTCTCCATTAAATTCAATTAGTTCCCAATAATTTTCTGTTTCATTTTCTGACCTAATTCCAATTCTTTTAACCTCGGTTCCATAAGCAATAGCAGCAATTGGCTCTTTTTCTGTTGTAGGAATATCTCTAACATTTAAACCAATTTTTGCATTAACATACATTGTCGCTGCATCTTTTTCTGTTGTTTTATTTAATTCAAATAGTTTAACTAAAGCTCCCTCAGATTCCATTTTTCCTAAAATAACATATTTATCGTCTTGCTCTTGAACCTCAACTTTTGTAACATTTTTAAAATCCGTAAGCGGCTCAGCTGCAAAACAAGAAAAAATTGTTGTTACTGTCACCATTAATGCAGCGGCCGCACAAAAAATAATTTTTATAATATTTTTCATAATTTTATTTTTCTCCTTTTTTATTTAATCAATTAAGTCTGGATGCTGTTGAATTAATAATGATAAAATTTCATCATATTCATTGATAATTAAATATAAATTTCTAATTGCAAACACTTCAATAATTGAAGATATAATTAAAAAAATTACTGCTAATGAAGTTAATGATATTGTAATTATCATTTTTATACTTCTTTCTTCTGAGGATATCTCGGATATTTTAAATATCCATATTTTTCAATTCTATTTAATGTTTCACGGTTTGAATGTAAGTATTCTGCAATTTTTTTGTTATGATAATTAGTTCTTTTTATCTGTGCGCGAAATTCAGCTAGTCTCATTCCATAACTTACATCCCATTCATCTTCTGGACTACATTTTGCGATTCCAACAAAAACAAGTTTATCCATATATTCAGGAGGGTCAAGCTGATATTTTTCATATGCACTTAGGCCTTCATACTTTTCTAATGTTCCTAAAACATCATTACGAGTAGTGATAATACAAGCAATAGTTCTTTTTTCTTCATTAATTGAAAAAGTTGTTTCAATAAGTTTTGTTTTCATATTTTTTCTCCTTTGGTTTCTTTTGTTATAAATCACATATAAAATAACATAAAAAATTCTTGTGCTGAAAAAAGTTGCCCATGTTTATTTTCGCCAATTACTAGATAGTTATCATTATCTATATATTTATAAGAATATCTATGATCCTTTTTAAAATGATCATTGTTAAAATGCATATTATATGCGGCTAATACAGTATAATTATTATTTGACATTACTTTTTTCTCCTTATTTAATATAAATCCTAATTTAGATAAATTTCATACTAATCCTCTGTTGCGGCAGTATATCCATCTTTAAAACCATCTGCATATCTATTGTCTAACTCATGTTTATCACCAAGCGCAAAAAAACATCCCATACATAACGAGCCAGCTCCGCAACCAATAATAAAACTTATAATTAAGAATATTATATTCATATTTATATTATTCCTTTCTTTTGTATATATATATTATACTTTATTTTTTTTTAAAAATCAAATAAAGTCTATTGAATCTAGTTGATTTTTGAAAATTTTTGTGATATAATTATATTATGAACGAACTGAAAGGAGTTATTAAATGGATAATCAAGATAGTAAAATAAAACTTGATTATACAATAACTGATCCTGTTTAGAGAAATAAAATTGTTTATAAAATAATTGAAAATACACCTAAAGAACAATTAACACCTTACTATTTAGAGGAATTGACTAAATATTTGGTTCAAGATACTACTTCAAAAAAAGAAAAAACAATTTTAACTGACAATAGGATGGTTACTGTTAACAAACGAGAAGTTTCTTTTTAGGGACTGGTTTCGAAATTATAGAATGGAGAAGACGGAATTTATACGTTTATGACTGGTGGGGATAAAAATATTTTATTTATTCCAAAAATTGAAATAACAGAAGATGATATTCAAACCATCCCAGGTTTAAAAGAACTTAGAGAATAGATAAAAAAAATATAGGCTCAACAGAAGGCGGCTAGAGGTAAAAAGAAATTTTTATTAACAAAGCAACTTATTGAAATGCGGCAAGATCAATATGTATTAAAAAGTGCTTATAAACCGCCTATTACTACAACTAAGTTAACTAAAAGTAACAATAAAATAGATTTAACTTAGCATGTAACAATTGATAAGAATGGAGAGCCAGTGAGTGATGCATTAATTTCTTTTTTTAATCCAGAACATATTAGTGCATTACTTTGTAATTATTCTAAATTAAAATAGGATACATGGAGTTCTTTTGATAATGATATGTATTATTTAATGAATGATTTAGATGATTTAGCAGATAAAGCATTAAAGTATAATTATCCAATATTATATTCTATTATGATTTATAAAATTGATGGATTGTCAAATAAAGAAATTTTACAATAGCTACAAAAAGAATATAATAAAACATATTCTATTGAATATTTATCTGCATTATGGAGAAAAAAAATTCCAAAGATTATTGCAGAACAAGCTAAAGAAGATTGGATAGTTTGGCATTATACAATAGAAGAAAAAGGTAAGTGGAAAAGATGTTCTAGATGCCATTAGATTAAATTAGCTCATCCTTATTTTTTTACAAGAAATAAAACATCTAAAGATGGATTTTACAGCTTATGTAAGACCTGCCGCAATAAGAAAAAGACTGGTCAAAAGTAATTTATAAAAATATAAGTTTTTTTTAAATATTAAAGGAGGTTTTTCATTATGAAAGGTGTTTAGCCAGGAAAAGATGGAAAAATTGTTTGTAAAAGATGCGGGAAGCGTATGGCAAAAATAAATTTTTATACGTATCGAGACGGAAGTCAATGTTAGATATGTAAGCCTTGTTTAACAGCGCATATAGATAATTTTGATGTAAGCACTTTTGAATGGATTTTAAAAGATATGGATGTTCCATATATACCAGCTGAATGGAATGTTTTAAGAGATAAGGCTTTTGCTAAAGATCCTTATAAAATGAATGGAATGTCCGTTATTGGAAAATATTTAGCTAAAATGAAGTTAAAACAATGGAGTAAATATCATTATTAGGATTCTGAAGCTTTGCAAAAATAGGCTATGGATGCGGCGGAGGTTGAAGAACAAGCTATCGCCGAAGAAAAAGCTAAATATGAAGCTTAGCTTAAAACTAAATTAAATTAGGGTTAGATTTCTTTAGCTGAATATCAAACTTTAGTAAGTACAGAAACTCAAAATTAGGAATTATATGATGGTAAGTGGGGAAATGAAATAACTGGATAGGTAAAGAGAGGTAAGGCATCTACGCCGTCTTCTTTTGTTTCAAATCCATCTTCTTATGAAGAAGCTTTGAATCAGATTAAAAACCCTTATCAAGAAAATAATTTCTTGCCAGAAGAAGATTTAGTTGATTTAGGGGCGGATTTATCTAAAGATGATAAATTATTTTTAGCTATGAAATGGGGACGTCTTTACAGACCTAGCCAATGGGTTGCTCTTGAAAAATTATATAATGATTTTATGAATTCTTTTGATATTCAAGGGGCGGGCCGTATAGATACTTTAAAAATGATTTGTAAAACATCTTTAAAAATGAATTAGGCTATTGATTGTGGAGATATAGATTCTTATCAAAAGCTTTCTAGGGTATATGATGCCATGATGAAATCAGCAAAATTTACAGAAGCACAAAATCGAGATGGAAACGGAGATTCAATAGATTCAGCTTCCGCAATAGTAGACTTTGTTGAAGCTAATGATGGAGCTATCCCAAGATATGAATGTAAAGAACCACAAGATTTAATTGATAAAATTATTTTAGATTTAAAAGAATATAATAGAAGCTTAATTTATGAAGATAAATCATTAGCACAAGAAATTGAAAAATATCTACAAGATAAGAAAAATTCAGAGGCTATGAGAAAAGATCGACAACAAGCTTATTAGCATGGTTTGTTAGATATAGAATTACAAGATGAAGATTTTATGAATTTTAAAGATCAACAGCAAGCTATGAAAATTCACGATGCTTAGTTAGATGATCTAATAATTGAACATGAGGCTGAAGAGAAAAGGGTGAAACATTAATGAGTTTACAAGAATTATTACAATTATCTTCAGACAAAGAATATAAAAAACAAGGTATTTCTTAGTAGCGATTAAGAGAAGATTTACCAAAATTAAAAAAGATTATTGCTTATTTTAGATAGTATCCAGATATTTTTGTAGATTTTATAAAAGGGAAAGATAGTACTTTTTAGTTTTTATTTTATCAAAGGATATTTTTAAGAATTGTAATGCGGCATAGGTATGTATATGCAACATTTCCACGTGCTTATTCAAAATCTTTTCTTTCAATGATGGCATTGATGATAAGATGTATATTATACCCTAATTCACATTTATTTGTAACAACTGGTGGTAAAGAGCAGGCCGCAAGTATTACAGTAGCAAAGATTGAATAGATATGTAAATTAATTCCAGGATTAAATAATGAAATTAATTGGGATCGAGGTGTCTCTACAAAATCTAAGGATAATGTAAAATATGTGTTTAAAAATGGTTCTTCTATTGATATATTGGCGGCTAGGCAATCTTCAAGAGGTCAGCGTAGAACAGGCGGATTAATGGAAGAATGTGTTCTTATTGATGGAGATATCTTAAATGAGGTTATTATTCCTACAACGAACGTTGATAGAAGATTGTCTGATGGTAGTAGACATAAAGAAGAAAATGTTAATAAGAGTCAGATTTATATCACTACAGCGGGGTGGAAAAATAGCTTTGCTTATTAGAAATTAATAGAAATATTAATTAATTCAATTATAGACCCTTCTGAATATATGATAATGGGCGGAACCTATGAAACTCCTGTAATTTCTGGCCTTTTAGATTAGGATTTTGTAGATCAATTAAGATTGCAAGGAACTTTTAATGATGAATCTTTTAATAGATAGTATAGAAGTATTTGGTCAGGCGATGTTGAAAACGCATTCTTTTCTTCTGAAAAATTTGATAAATATAGGGTTTTATTACAACCTGAAAATGAATATAGCGGTCGATCATCAAAAAATTCTTATTATGTTTTTGGCATTGATGTTGGTAGAGTTGGTTGTACAACATAGATTTGTGTATTTAAAGTGACTCCCCAAATTCAAGGGTTTTCTATAAAAACATTAGTTAATATTTTTACTTATTAGGCATAGCACTTTTAGACTCAAAGTATTAATATAAAAAGACTTTATTATAAATTTCAACCAAAAAGAATTGCAATAGATGCGAATGGATTAGGTATTGGATTAATTGATTATTTAGTTAAATCACAAGAAACTGATGATGGAGATTACTTGCCTTCTTTTGGTGTTTTTAATACAGATTAGTATCCAGAATATAAACAATATCGAACCGATGACACAGAAAGAGATGTGCTATTTTTAATTAAAGCAAATGCTCCTATTAATACTGAAGCATATAGTTATGCACAAACTCAAATGTATAGTGGTAAAATTAGATTTTTAATTGATGAAAGTTTAGCAAAAACTAAATTAATGTCTACTAAATTAGGCCAAAATATGAATATTGATGAAAGAAATCTTTATTTAAGACCTTTTATGTTAACATCTATTTTAAAATAGCAAATGTTGAATTTAGTAGAAGAAAATGAGGGCGTCAATATTATTTTAAAACAAAGTAATAGAAGTGTAAGAAAAGATAAATTTTCTGCTTTTATTTATGGACTATATTACATTAAACAATAGGAAGAGTTAAGTAAAAAAAGAAAAAAAAGAAATATATCAGATTTTTTATTTTTTACTCCAAGTTAAGAGTTAGGTCAAAGTTTATTAAAATTATTTTTTATTTTTTTATATATTTATAGCAAAGGAGAAAAATATGCGAGCATCTAGAGGTTAGATAAAAATAGAATAGATATTAAAATAGTCTGGGTTAGAGTTCGCAGAAGAATACTCTTTTCCGGATTTAGTAAGTAATACAGGTCGCCCGCTAAGATTTGATTTTGCAGTTTTTGATGACGAACATAATATTGATTTTTTAATTGAATTTCAAGGTATTCAACATTATGAAGCAAAAAGCGTTTTTGGTGGTTATAGTGGATTAAGAAAACAGCAATACTATGATATGAAAAAAAGATAGTATTGTACTAATCATAAAATAACATTGGTAATTATTCCCTATTGGGATGAAGGACGAGTTAATTATGATTATATTATGCGGGCAGCTGGGTATTAAGAAGGAGAGGTATCTAAGAATTGATTAATCGTGTAGCTTAGATTAAGAAAAAAGGTTTTAATATGACCGAAGCTGAAGAATACCAAATTCCTAGTTCCGCAAATGGCTTTGTTCCTATTGATTTTTCTAAAATTAGAGTTGGTGTAAAAACATTATCAGATGCCACTTTAAAATTAGGAGACTTATATAGAATAAATCCAGTTTTAGCTGATAAAACATAGGTTCTTAGAGCAATACACTCTTGTAATTACGATAAAATGAGAGATATTTCAAATTTCTTTTATAAAACAAGTGGTATATATCAACGCTTATGTCGTTATATGGCATATATGTATAGATATGATTGGTTAGTCACTCCATATTATGCAGATAATATGAAATCAGAAAAAATACTAGAAGGTTTTAGAAAAGTATTATTATATTTAGATAGTTTTTAGATAAAAAGATTATTTGGTTAGATTGCTTTAAAAGTTATTAGGAATGGTTGTTATTATGGATATTTAATTCATCAATCCAATAAAGTTGCTATTCAATAGCTTCCTCCAAAATATTGTCGTTCAAATTTTATCGTTAATGGACAGCCCGTGGTAGAATTTAATATGCGATATTTTTTAGATGCTTTTGGTAGTACTGAGCAAAGAAATCGGATGTTGCAATTATTTCCTCCTGAATTTAAAAAGGGTTATCAGCTTTATCGTCAAGGAAAATTAAAACCTGATTATCCAGGAGATGATTCTGGATGGTATATGCTTGATGTTCAATCAACAATTAAATTTAATTTAAATGGATAGGATTTTCCACCGTTTATTTCTGTAATTCCAGCAATTTTGGATTTAGATGCAGCTCAAGAGTTAGATAGAAAGAAAATGGCTCAACAATTACTAAAAATTATTATTCAAAAAATGCCAATTGATAAAAATGGAGATTTGGTATTTGATGTAGATGAAGCTCAACAGCTTCATAACAATGCGGTAAATATGTTATCTAAAGCCATTGGAATTGATGTTTTAACAACTTTTGCAGATGTAGAGGTTGCGGATATGTCAGATAATAGATCAACGACATCTGCGGATGAGTTGTAGAAAATTGAAAGAACTGTTTATAATGAGGCCGGTGTCTCACAAATGCAATTTAATACAGATGGAAATATTGCTCTTGAGAAATCAATTTTGAATGATGAAGCATCAATGTGGAATTTAATTCAACAATTTGAAACTTTTTTAAATGTTTTATTAAAGCCTTATAATTTAAGTCCTAAAAAAATTTTGTATAAAGCACAGATTTTACCAACTACAATTTATAATTATAAAGATTTAGCAAAACAATATAAATAGCATACTCAATTAGGCTATTCAAAGATGCTTCCACAAATTGCATTAGGACAAGCTCAAAGCGCAGTATTGGCAACAGCCTACTTTGAAAATGATATATTAGATTTAGTTAACGTATTTATTCCTCCGTTAATGTCTAGTACAATGAATGCGGAAGTTTTAAATAAAGGTGATGGCGGCGAGGCTGGTAGGCCAGAAAAAGCAGATGATGAAAAATCAACAAAAACCCTTCAAAATAAAGAATCTATGAGTTAATTTTTTAAAAAAAATATGGACAAAAGGTATTAAAATATTATCTTAATTTTTTATATAAAATAAGGGTTGAAAGGAGAAAAGAATGCATCAGTCGATTGCAACTATAGATTCTCCATAGTTTTTAAATCTTTAGCCCTTAGATATTAATCCGTTAATGTCTAAATGTGAAATTAAAGTTTTATATGTTGGAGAGAATCGAAATCATACTTTTATAAACTAGGCGACCGCAATATAGATTGGTAAAGCACTTCGTGGCGCGCCTATTGTTGGATATTATAAAAAAAATGTTGAAGATTATGCTGATCATGGAGAAAAAATTATTATTGATGATGAGGGAATAAAGTTTGAATGTCAAACGGTCCCTTATGGTTTTGTATCTCCGGATGCTCAAGTCTGGTTTCAAAATTTTGAGGATGAAGACTCTTATGGTAATACTGTTATACACAAGTATCTTATGACAACTGGTTATTTGTGGACGGATCAATTTCCAGAATCCAGCTTACCTGTGAATTAGGGACGTCCGCAATCTATGGAATTTAAACCTGATTCAGTTTAGGGACATTGGGAAACCAATCCTAATACAGGAATAGATTTCTTTATTATAAATGATGCAGTTATTCAGAAACTTTGTATATTAGGAGATGAGGTTGAACCGTGTTTTTAGGGAGCCTCTATTACCGCGCCAAATGTGAGTGCAAAATTTACATTAGACGATGATTTTAAACATACACTTTATAGTATGATGCAAGATTTAAAAAATGCTTTGAATGGAGGAGAGCAGCAAATGAAAGATCAAAATACTACTGTAGACTCTGAAATGCAAAAAGTAGAAACTACTTTTGAAAAACATGAAGACTCATCTACAGAAGAAAAAAATGAAAATGAAGAAGCTACTCCTGTTGATTATGTAAAGAAAGACTAGGAAGAGAAGAAGGAAGAAGCTTCAGATAATCAAGAAGATAACTCTTCTTCTGAAGATTCTTAGGATACAAATGACGAAAAAGAGGATGAAAAAGACGAAGATGATGACAAGAAGAAGAATACAAAGTATGAACTTCTTGAATCTGAGTTAAATGAATTAAAAGAGCAATATAGTGCTTTACAGGTTCAATATCAGTCTCTTGTAGATTTTAAAAATGAAATTGATAATCAGCAAAAAGATGCTCTTATCGCTGAATTTTTTATGTTATCTGATGAAGATAAACAAGATGTAATTCAAAACAAGAGTAAATATACACTTGATGAAATTAAAGCAAAATTATCTGTAATTTGTTTTGATAAAAAAATTAATTTTAACTTATCAGAAACAGAAAAAGATGAAGCTGAGAAAGATGTAACAGTTTATAATTTAAATAATAATAAAAATGACAGTTTACCAGATTGGATCAAAGCTGTCAAAGAGCAAGAAAAACTTGGTTAATAAATTATTAGGAGGATGCTGAAAATGGCAATTATAATGGAAAGAAAAGGCTATGGACAGGTTGAGCCTAACCACCTTTCTGGTATTGTTACTGGTCAGATTTATGCACAGTTACCTGCTCATGTGAAAGTTGGTCAAACTGGTGCTGATTCTATTACTCAACTTGAACAGGGCCAATTTGCTAAGTATGACTATGCTGCGGGTGAGGTAAATTTCACTGGTGAAGGCGAGTTCATGCTTGTTTATAATGAAGAAAAACTTTATGATGAGAGAAAACGCGCTCATAAGGATTTTGTATATAAGACAGCAGATTTTACAGATACAAAAATTTATCCGCGTTTAATTAGAACATATGTTGGAGATATAATGACTACTAATACAATTGCAGTTGCGAATACTTCTGATACTGCTAAAGTTGGAACAGTAAGTCTTTCGGTTGGGAATTATTTACAAGTTGGAGCAAATGGTTTCCTTAATCTTGTAACTGGTTCAGGAAGTGCCGCAGCAACTACAATGCCAACAACTGGTATGGTTTGGAAAGTTGTTAAAGAATATACAATGCCAGATGGTCAAAATGGCGTAAAAATTCAGAGAGTTCAGTAATAAGGAGGAAAAAGATAATGGCATTAACAAAAGATCAGCTTATTCAATTAGCTAGGGCCAATGCTAGGGCTTCACTGAGACCTTCTGAATCATATTCTTTTGAAGGTGAAAAGCTTTCTGCTGAGGCTTTAAATAAAACATTTATTAAGGAGTTAAATGAACTTGGTTCTACTCCTCAGGCTTTTAGAGAAAATAAAAATCTTATTTATACATTAATAGAAGTGGGACTTACTGAGGTTCTTCCGCAAAAAGTGTTACAGGCTTATGGACAATTTGCAGATGTTCGTACTTTTGCACAGGGAACTAAGCCTGTTTATAAGGTAAGAATTAGTTAGGCTTCTAAGAAACGTGCAAAACAGTTCGTTACTAGAGTCGGTCTTGCCGGTAGGTATGAAGTGTTTAAGCTAGATGGATACGAATTAGAAGTTCCAACAGCAGCTTACGGCGGAGCTTCTAGGATCGAGTGGGAAGAACTGCTTGATGGAAACATGACTATGAATGATTATTATAGTCTTGTTTTAGAAGGAATGGACGAAGCTATTTACCGTGAAATTGCAACAGCTCTTGTAGCTACTGTAAGTAAGATTCAGGCTAGAAACAAAACTGTTCAGACTAAGTTTGTAGAAAGCGCCATGGATCAGTTAATTATGACTGCAGACGCTTATGGTAAGAGTACTATTTATTGTACTTTTGAGTTTGCGGCAACCATGCTTCCGCCAGAAGCAAGATGGTCTGATAATATGAAGGAACAGATTTGGAATAATGGTTACTTTACAACTTATAAGGGACATAGCGTAATTGTTTTACCGCAGTCCTTTGAGGATGCAACCAACGCTAAAAAGGTTCTTGATCCATCTTATGCTTGGATTATTCCGACTGGTACTGAAAAACCAGTTAAGGTTGCTTTCGAAGGCGGCGCTCAGGTGAAATCTTTTGAGAACCGCGATTGGTCAACAGAGCTTCAGACCTATCAGAAGGTCGGTGTTGCAACTTATATACAGCATCCTGGCATTTGCGTTTATAGAAACACATCTTTACTTCAAGATGTAGCTATTATTCAAGATAATCAGGAATAATTAAAATAAAATAATGGGGAGGGTTTTTTAAATTCTCCCCTTATATCTTTATACTATGGAGATAAAAGGAGATTAATATGAGTATTAATAAGAATACATTAATTAAAGTTATGAATAAATTTTCTGGCAGTGTTGGATATGATGTGCCAGACTTAGGAGTTTATAGAAATTTTTATCCAGGAGAAACAAAAGAGGTTCCTTTTGAAGAGATTGAAAAATTATCTTATTCACCCGGCGGAATGATTATTTTAAAAGAGTATCTTGAAATAGAAAATAAAGAAGCTGCTAATAAAATTTTTAACACAGATCCATAGCCAGAGTATTTTTATTCAGAAGAAGATATAAAATAGATTATGAAAAATGGTAGTTTAGATCAATTTTTAGATTTATTAGACTTTTCTCCTTATGGAGTTCAAGAAACAATTAAAGATCTTGCAATTTCACTTCCATTAAATGATGTTGCAAAAAGATAGGCAATTAAAGAAAAGTTAAATTTTGATATTGATAAAGCTATAGAAATTAAAAATACAAAATATGATGGGGAAGAAGAACCGTCTAATAATAATGCGAAAAAGGCTCAGCGAAGGACCGCCCCCATTACCACTCCAACTCCAACTGGCAGGAGATATAAACCTATAGAAAAATAATAAATAAAAGGAGCATAAATATACAATGAATAATAATACATCATTTTCACTTGTATATGATTCCTTCTTATCAAAAATTACAGACGATATGTATTTATAGTTAAATGAATTAGATACTTTTCGTATGTTATAGCAATTAATTTTATCTGCAATAGAAAAATTTGAATTTCCAAGGGTTAACTTAAATGATTATAATTTATTTGAGATTGCGGATGTTCGTATATATAATGGAGCAGAAAGTGATGGAGAGGATGCTGAAGCAATTATTTATTAGGGCGGAGAATTTAATAATCATTTAACACATTAGGAAATAAACATTATTGCTGTTTATATGATTGTGGAATGGTTAAGTCAGCAGCTTGCTAGTGTATAGAACACTAGAATGAAATATAGTGGTTCAGATTTTAAATTTACCTCTCAAGCAAATCATATGCAAAAATTATTGCAATTAAAAAAGGATTATGAAAGAGAAGGTTTTCATTTACAAAGACTGTATAAAAGAAGGGCTCCCGATTCCAATGGTATTTTAAGATCAACCTTTGACATTATTATGGCTCCTATTAACAGGGAGGCTTGATAATATGATATTGAAGTATAATATAGAAATAGATAATGATACAATTTATAAAAGATTAAAAGTTTTAATTAATCAAATTTATAAATTACTTCCGAATAGAGAATAGGGAGTGGATTGGAAAAAGCCTTTGTATACTATTATATAGGAGCTTGCGGGAATATACAGATTAACGAATTGCGGCTATTCAGAAATTTTTTTCCCATTATTTAATAAATTAGAGGGATTATATTCGTTAGAAAAATAGGCTGATTTTTTAAATTTTAGACGTTCTGTCTTTGAATGTTTAAATTTAATGAGTCTATTACAGGAAGAATTATGTCAGAATTAGAAATGTTAAAAAAACGATTAAGATATCAGGGCGGAAATCAATAGCAACGTTTTATAAAAGATAAACTTAATGGTTTAAAAAAGGCGCTGCTATATTCTTATCAAGCCGCAACCGCCATTTTATCTGATGGTCGTGAATATAGATGTTTAATTAATCCAGATAAAAACAAGCCTGCTTACGATAATAAAATTATTTCTATTCCTTTTAAAGATATTTGTTTAAATGCTCCTAAAGTTGGAAAAACTTGGCAAGGAGAAAGTTTTACTAATTTAAAAGTAGGAGATGTCTTTGAATGGAAATAGACTCATACTCATTGGCTTGTTTATTTAAGATATATATAGGAAGATGCTTATTTTCGAGCATAGATTAGAAGATGCGATCAATAGGTAAAAATTAATGATAAAAGTTATTGGGTTTATTTAAGGGGTCCTACTTAGACTTCTATTGAATGGACTCAAAAAGCTGGAGTAGAATGGAATACATTAAACTATTCTTTAGTTATGTATATAACAGCAGAACAAAATACCAATGAATATTTTGAAAGATTTAAAAAGGTAAAAATTTTAGATCCAAGATATAACACTTAGAAAACTTGGCAAGTTGTTGGGGTAGATCCGTATTATGGAGATGGAATTATTCAAGTTTTTCTTGATGAAGATTTTGAAAATCTTATTGCTGATGCGGTTGCCGCCTAGAAGAAAAAGTAGCCAAGCGGTGACATCCCAGATTAGACCACTGCATATATTCAGGGTCCAACCTAGGTTCAACAATATAGTAAAGCATACTATGAAATTCATAATGCGGAAAATGGACATTGGTATTTAAAATGGAAAAATAAAGAACAAGATTTAAAGAGTGATTTAAATATTGTTCCTCTTAATGTTTCTATTGGAGAGTTAGGAACTTTTACATTAATTTATAGAAGATAGGATCAAGAAGATATTACATTAGAGGTGTCTATTGTTCCTTTATAATTTAATAAGGATATAAAAGGAGCAAGCAAAAATGAAAAGGGATTTGGCATTAAAACCGATCGATTTTACTTCATCTTTTCTTTCTTGCGAAAAAGATTTATAGATAATTTTAAGAAAACTGTTTATTGAAAGTCAGCCATATAGCAACGATTTAAAACGATTATTAGTAATTAATACAAAAGATTGTTTAGATAATAAAGAAAGTTAGATTTATACTAATGCTATAAAAGATATGAGTTTAGCAAAACTTAGAGAAAAAGGTTATATAAAATTAGAGCCGAAAGTAAAAATGTCATAGCATGAAGATGTAAAAAGTTATTTAATTTTTTCTTTTGATAATTTTGTAACTAATAGAAATAATCCACAATTTAGAGATTGTCATGTTTTTATTGATGTGCTTTGTCATACTGATTGTTGGGATCTTGGGGACTTTAGAGTAAGACCTTTAAAAATTTGTGGTTATATAGATGCTATTTTAAATAATTGCAGGCTGTCGGGTATTGGAACCTTTCAATTTTTAGGTTGTAATGAGTTGGTTCTTGATGAAACTTTATCCGGATATACTTTAAGTTATGCGGCCATCCATGGAACAGATGATTTACTTCCTTCAAGCCACGATTGGATGAAACGATGATTGATGAATTACTATTGTTGTCAGGGAATGATATTCCCTTTCCGATGGCTAGATTGACAATTCATCAACCAAAAATTAAAGAAATTGCTTATATTACAGAGTCGAGATTTTGGCCAGGTTGTTAGTTTTTAAAATTTGATAAAGATCTTTTACCAGAATAGGACAAAGTTAATTTATTGAATCGATCTAATTTTAATATATTATTGTCAATGATTCAAGAAAAAACTCTTGAATCACAAAATGCTCGTATAAATGTATTATCAGTGTTAGCTTTAATTTTTCCATAGTATAAAATTTCACTTACTAAATAGATAATACAAATACAGCATATTTAGACTGAAGAAATTTTTAAAATTGATGAAAATAATTTTGAAAATTTTAAAGAAATTTTAATTAATATTTTTGTTTTAAAAGATGGTGAAAATAAATAGTATAATCCATAGGGAGATTTAGCTAAAAAAATTGCGAATAAAATAAAAAAAGGTCGCGAACAAAAGGCGAAGCTGGCGCCGCAAACAAAAATAGCTATTCTTAGTCGTTATGTTTCAATATTAGCAGTTGCATAGCAAAAAGATATAAATACTTTAATGAATTATACTGTTTATCAATTAATGGATGAATTTAACCGATATATTTTGAAGCAAAGGTATGATACTTGGGAAAAATATAGAATTGCGGGGGCTACAAATATGTAGGATCCCGAAGACTGGTTGAAAGATATCCATTAGAAATAAAGTAGAAACAATAATAATTAATAATTTTTGTATAAAAATATAAGGAGGAAACCCAAATGAAATTTGGTGTACGCGAAATTGCTAACGTAGTGTTTAAGGCAAAAAACCAACAGAAAATCGGTCCTTATACATTTGAAAAAGGTCAACCCGTGTTTTATCTTGACACTGCAAAAACATCTTCTATGGAAGGCGCTGCAACAACAGTATATGCAACAGGTGGCCGTGGTAATACTCGTTTAATTGCTTGGGAAGGTGAAAAGACTCTTACTTTCACAGTTGAAGATGCTCTTCTTTCTCCTGTAAGTTTTGCCATGCTTTCTGGTGCGGGTGTCATTAAAGGCGCTGCAAATTCTAATAAATTCGTTCACTTCCATCAAACCACAAATGCAGTTATTGGTAATGGAGAGATTGATCTTGACGATGCTTTAGAGGCTGGTGAAAAGATTTGTCCAACAGCTCCAATTTATGTTATGAAGCTTGACTCTCATGGAGATATTACTGGTGAAGTTATTAAGGACTGGACTGTAGATACCGGAGGAAGAAAGCTTACTCGTGCTTCCGGTGCTTCTGCCGTAACTGGTGCTGTAATGGTTGATTATTATGTACTTAAGAATGAAGGCGCAGTTTCTGAGCTTCAGATTGATGCTGGTACATTCGGTGGTTATTACTATGTTGAGGCCGATACATTATTTAGACGTCAGTCTGATGGTAAAGATTTACCTGCTAATCTTACATTCCCGAATGTTAAGATTCAGTCTAACTTTACTTTCTCAATGGCGGCAACTGGAGATCCTAGTACATTCACATTTACCATGGATGCATTTCCTGGTTTTACATACTTTAATAGAACAAATAAAGTTCTTTGTGCAATTCAAGTAGTTGATGATGCAACAGAAGCTAAGAATGAAGCTAAACCGCTATTCCCGCACCCAACTGGTTTTAATATTGACGAATCTATCAAAGATTCTGTTGATGGAAACAGCGAAGGCGAGACAGACGACGCTCAAAGCTGATAAAAAAATAAAAAGAATAAGGGGGTTATTATTTTATAACCCCCTGTTTTTTGTTATTGGCGGTGATAAATATTGAGCGAAACAAATAATGATTTTAATAAGGAAGCATAGGTTATTTTACAAAACCTACAGGATATTTTAAATGAAAAAGATAAACAGGTTTTGTTAAGTCTCAAAATAGTTTGTAAAAATTTTATGTCTTTTTATAATAAATATTATTTAAATTTAATTAAAAACCGTAAAAAACTTTAGCAACACAAACAAAATCTAAAAAAATTACGGCAAGATCCTGATAAAAAATTAGAGTCATTAAGAGATAAAGTAACTACTACAATTCAAGAGTCAGTAATATCTGCAAATAATGCTTCTCGACAATTAGAAAATTTATCAACTGGTTTTAAAACAGTATTTTTAAAAATATTAGGTTATGATTTTGTCCAACAGGTTGTAGTTGAAAATGAGGACGAAGATTATAAGCCTATTATTTTACAATTAGATGATTTTAAAGCTATGGGTTCTTTTATAAAAGATTCAACAGCTGATTTTCAAGGAAAATTAAAAACAAATCAAGATATATTAACTACTATTCAAAATAAAAATAGTCATAATAAGTTATTTAAAAAAATTATAGTTGCAGAGCCATATATGGAAATATATAAAGAAAGTCGGAGAAGACTTAATATATTTTATGAAAAGACAAAAAAACCAGCCGGTGGTGAAGGTTTATTACTTTATAAGCCAGAAAATGAATGGATAAGATTTTATGTACTTAATTTAGGAGATTTAAAAGAAGGCTATGTATCTATGATAGCTGACCAACCTAATGTAAATACAAATAAAATGGAAAAAAATATTCAGATTTTTGCTGAAGAATATATAGGAAAAGTTGATAATGTAATTGGTACGCTATGGCAAGATGTTCAAACAATTATAAATGCTCATAATGTTCTAATTTCTGTAAAATCAGGTAGTGCTCAAACAGGAACGCATGAAGGACTAGTTGACTTAATTGATAAAATTAGTAAAGGAAAAGTTGAATAGATTTATGATATTATTAATGATGTCTTACAACGTGACAAAGCACTTGCTCAGAAGGGATCTGGACGACGAGATAGAGTATATGATGATGATGAGAGCAAGAAAAAAATAGCATCAATGATATTTAAAAGTTCTGAAAAGAAAGCTAGAAAGGAAATAAACTTTACTCTCTAGCAACTGAAAAAAGCTGGAAATGTGCTTATTTAGATTCAAAAAGAAATTGAAGCATCAAATTAATAAATAAGAGATAAAAGGAGATAATAATATGAAAGTATCTTATGCAAATATAAAATTAAAGGTTAATACGTCTACTGAGACATTCGACTTTGGCGGGCAGTAGATAGAAGTCCTTCAATATCTTCCCGCAAGAGATAAACATGATTTATTAATTTCCACACTTGAAAAAGCAAAAGATCCTAGTGGAATTTATAATGAATTTAAATTAAATCTTTACTTTGAATTAAATCTTGTATATATGTATACAAATATTGAATTTTCACAAGAAGATAGATAGAATGAATTAGAAATTTATGATAATTTAAAATCAAATGGATTTTTTGATATGTTTTTCCAAGTATTAAATGAAGATGAATACAATTAGCTATTTGAGTTATTAGGGGTTATGAAAGATAATGAAATTGAATATACTCTAAGTGCGGGCGGTATAATCAATCGTTTTATTGATGATTTACCAGCAAATGCGGAAGCAGCAGCAAAGATTGTTAATGAGTTTGATCCACAGAAATATCAAGCTGTGATTGATTTTGCTAATGCCGCAAATGGAGGACGCAATTTTAAAACAAACTTACCCACATAGTAATTATATATAAAAAATAAAAGGGGATAACCTTATTTATTATAAGGTTATCCCCTTTTTTGTTTTTATATACTACAAATTTTATTAAAAACCTTATTTGTAATATAAATAATTTCTTCTCCATATGTAGAAATTATATCAGCTATAATTTCTTTTTAAACTCTTCCAGTTGATCCAAAACCGCCCTCTCCACGTGCTGTATCAGAAAGTTCTTCAACTTCATTCCACTCAATTGGAATAAAAGGAAGTAGTCCAAATTGTGCAATTCTTTCTTGACTCATAATAATCTGTTCTACATTAGAATCGTTGTGAAGCATAACTGCTACATTACCACGATAATCTGGATCAATAATCCCTACACAATTTGCAGGACGGAGTCCATGTTTAGAAGATAAACCCGATCTTGGGAAAATTGCTCCAGCAGTTCCAACAGGAACCTAAATTGCTATATCCAGGGGCACTTTAACAGTTTCATGCGGACGAATCATAAGAGGTTTATCGGTTGCCGCATATAAATCATAACACGCTGCATCTTGACTTCCATTTGTAGGAATTTTAGCTAAATCACTTAATTTTTTAACATTAATTTTAATTCCACAATAATCAAGCATATCATTCTACCTCATAATCAATATTAACAATAGATTCAGGTTCCTTAATATCATTAAATAGCTTTGTCAAAGAAAGCTTCCAATATTCATCAATGACTTCGCCTTTTGATTTACGTTCTTTATGCTCGCTTGTATATTTACTAAGTGTGTAAGAAACATCATTTTTGGCTTCCTCAATTGCATTTGTTGCTTCTGCTTCTGTATCAACTCTATAAGTTTCAACTGTACTAACTAAATATTTTGACATATTTTTCTCCTTTAAATACAATTAATAATTAATTCATTACTACTATACTTTTTAATTTCTTCTTCTTGAATTTTTTTAATTATCCCTTTTGCATAATATTGAGAACCAGATAAGTCAATCTGATTAATTTGATATTTTTTAGCTAATAAGATAACATCTTTGGGTAAATTATCAATAGATGTTTTTATGACCTAAATTTTATTTCCATCTTCATAAACATAAAAAATTTGCTAAATATCAAATGGTCTTAAAATACCTATAATTTTTTTCATGTTATTATAATCTCCTTTAACATTGAATAACCCAATCATCGCAGTTGAATAGATAATATAAAAAAGCTTCATTGTTAATTTTTATCCAAATTTCCCAAGCTGTATTAGTATTATCTTTTTCAATAGAAAGAATAGTCCCTCTTTCTTTTAAAAGATCAATCAATTCAGATACTGCAATTTTCGGTGGATTAGGATTTAATTTTGAATATAAATGAAAGACAGTGAAGTCATATCTTTCTCTACATAATAACATCGCATATTCATCTAACTGTTGATTAAACCAATCTTCTAATGTAGCCTTTTTTGTTTCTAAATCAGATTTCGTAATATTTTTTTGCTGAAGCATTATTTGTTTATTAAAATCATACAATGTTCCTAATGAAACATTATGTTTATCAGTTTTATTCATTAGAAAACTCCTTTATTATATTATATAAAATTTTTTATTAAAAATCAACTGTACGATGTAAAATTCGTTGATTTTTACTTCCTCGTAATTCAAGAGTAAGATCTTTTTCAGCTTCTATAAAAGGCCCATCAATTAGAATATCAATTTGAGATAATATATTTTTTATTCTTGGGTCTTTTTTCTTTTGCAATTCTTCAAGGACATATCCAGTCCAAACAAAAATTTTAATATGCGGGAATGCTGCTCTTACACTTGTAATTATATTATTAACTTCATCTAAATTTTCTTCGCATAAAGGTTCTCCGCCTAGAACTGAAAAGTTTCTTGTGATACCATTAGCACAAATGGCTTTAATTATTTGTCCTCGAATATCAGAAGGAAGCTCTTTTCCGCCGTCAAAATCCCAAGTCTATGAATTAAAACACCCAGGACAATGATGCGGGCAACCTTGAACAAAAAATGATACACATACTCCTTGTCCATTGGCAAAATCATTAGTAATTAATCCCGCATATCTATCCATATTTATTCACCTGCTAACTTTTCTATTAGTATTGCTCCTATTGAATTACCAAATACAATACAAATAAACTTAAAAATATTTAGTAAAGATAAATTAAATAATAAATAAGGAAAATCTGCTATACAGTGTTCTGCGCCAATTAATATAAAAATCATAATAGCAAATACCGTTAATATAGTTTTTTTATTTTTAACAGCAAAATGAATTAATGCTCCACAAAAGCAAGCATTGATAAATAATGTTAATGTGCTTTTCGCAAATTTAGATGCGGCGGCTGCAGATATGATACTTACATAGTTCTAGTTTCCTAGCGCATATAGACCTACGGTTGCCGCAATTCCAATGCAATTAAAAATTAATACAATTAATACAAATAATAAAAATTTCCATTTCTATTTTTTAGAGAAATATCCAATTTTACCAGTATACAAATAAAACTGCATTTGAATTATAGTTAATAATCCAAAACTAAATAATAATGCTCCTAAGGCTGGGTACTCAGATTGAGAGTTAATTAAAACTCCCAATCCAATAAGTATTCCAGCAAGGATAGATTTTTTAATAGTATTCATTATTTATATCCTCTTAACAAAGATGAATGTTTAAATCGCATTTCGGTTTCCTGTTGCTTTCCAAGATTAAAAGCCGTTTTGTAATCACCTGTTAAATATCCTGTCACTCGTCTAAGCCTTTGTATAGACTGGCCACCGCACATAGGACAAGTATCATTTATTTCTCCAGTATAACCACAATCTAAACATAAATCATTTGGTACATTTAAAGCAAAATATGGAATATCTTTATCCATAGCATAGTTAACAATTTGCTCTAAGGCATCTATGTTATGTAAGATCCCACTATCCAATTCTACATAAGTAATGCATCCTGCACTTGAATATCCAGTTAATTGACTTTCAATATCAATTTTTGTGAAAGGATCAATTTCTTTCCAAACTGGTACATGAATACTGTTAGTAAAAAATTCTTTATCACTAACATTTTCAATTATACCATATTTTTTCTGAAATTTCTTCATAGCGGTATAGCAAAGATTCTCGGCCATTTATACCCTCGGTTTCCCGATATTTATTAGGGGATTAGACTATATTATCATCTTATTATTCTATTACCAAATAATAAGAGCCTTGTCTTTCGTTTCTTTATGAAACTACTCTACTCACTTCTTTATATAAATATTTCTATTTATACTATGCTTTCGATAGTCGTTAGAGAACAAAACCATTTTTTTCATATTCAGACAAATATCTAAAATAATAACCACATCGAGGTTTAGTTTTTACGTTATGATTACATTGATTTAGTATTGTAGTTTTAGTCACTCCAATACATCGAGATGCTTCTCCTACTGAACCATATTTATTTAATAAATTTTTATCCATATCAAAACAACACACATGAATAGATTGACTATCATTCCAACTTTTATCATTAACTTGCAATTCATCATCAAAAGCTGCTTTAGTATTCTAAGAAACAGTTCCCCATTTTAAATTATTTAAATTATAATTTGTTTTATCATTATCCAAATGCATTACCACTGGATAATTATTAGGATTTGGAATATATGCTTTTGCAAGTAAAACATGAATTCTTCGTTGTTTATTTCCATCTGGAAAAGTAATTCCACAGCACACATATCCTGTTGCTTTATTTATAAAATTTGTTTTTGGATAATAGAAATTATTGCCATAATCTTTATATACTTTTCCTGTTGGAGTAATATAGTCAGTTTCACTACCATCAATTAGTTTCATCTATTCATTAATTTTATTGATATGAATTAATTTCTATGTCATATTTCTTCTAGCCATATAATAGAAAACTCCTTTCTTATCTTCTATTATATTTTAAAATTTATTATACACGATTATACATCTTTGTCCAATATTTTTTATAGTTTTATCCTACGGGATTACCATGCCTTTCGGTTTAGGCTTTCTTATCAACTTATTACGCTTGCCCGTTTAACAAGGTTGTTTTTTCACATAATTACTTATGCGACTCCCAATCCGAGTAGTTTAGGAGTATAATAAACACCAAAATTAAGTTTATATCTTTGTTTATATTCTGCACATCTATCTTTAAATAATTGTTCAATACGTTTAGCAAGTTCCATACCTTCATCTGTTGTATGGTCTTTACCAATAAGTATCTGTAATGTTTCTGCAAGACCAAGCTGTCCAATAACTATAGTACCATGTTTCATAGCACCAAAAATGCCTTCTTCTTCATTATATCCCATCATAGTTTTATTTTCCCACATAAACTTTGCGGAAGCTGGATCTTGTGAACAAATATAATTAAATCTTTCAAGAAGCATATCTTTAGCTTCTTCAATTTTTTTATCAAGTAATTGCATAAAATTATTGATAGTATCTTCTTTTAATGGACTTATTAATGCAGCTTCCATCGCAAGAGTTGGCATAATAATCGTTACTGGACAAATATTGCCGCGACCATCTTTACGTTGCGGATTCTGGCCTGGTTCGGCATTAATATCGAACCCATTGGCTGTACGACATCCCATTGTGCTGAAATATGTGGTTGGATCATTCCTGTCATAACCCGCATTTCCGCTCCAATCCACATTAGCATAGTTTGGATAAAGTCTTTTTGCTGTTGATTCAAGAGCAAGTCTATATAAATCATAATTTGGTGTATCTGGCTCTTTATTAACACCCTTCATAACTTGAAAAATACCACAAGGAAAAATTGGTGTTTTATGAAATTTACCATTCCCTTTAATACTACCTTCAAGAAGTGCTTTAATAACCATTCTACCTTCAGGAAGCGTACAAGTCCCGTAATTTATTGAAGTGAATGGCAATTGATTACCACTACGTGACTGGAGTGTATTTAAATTATGATAGCACCCTTCAACCGCTTGTTGAAGTTCTTTAGTTGTCATATCCATAGCATATTGATATGCTTTTGGATATTCTTTATACTTGTCTGAATCAATAGATAAAATATCATTAAAATATCCAATAGCAAAATTAATATCAGTAGCATTTTGAATATATTTTATTCCATCTTTATAATGTTTATAAAAACTTTTTCTTACATATGGTACCATAGTCCAGTCCAAATGAGTTGCCGAAACACCGCCAAATTGCTGTAAAGACTGAAGCTGAAAAATTACTGCCACTAATTGAAAAGCAGTATTAATTGAATTAGCTGGTCTTACATCTGTTTGACGAGTATTGAAACCATTAGCTAAAAGGTCGTCAAAAGGAACAGATAAACAATTATGCATACCAACTGCATATGCATCTAAATCATGAATATAAATTTCATTATTTAAATGATTCTCTCTAGCCATTTTAGACATACAATTATCAAGTGCATACTGTTTGGCAATTATTGAATCAAATTCACCGCGGCGACCGCCAAATGAATGCTCATCAACATTAGCATTTTGATTATCAATACGAGTTCCTGTGAGCTTTTCACGTGCCGCCCGCATCATATCATTATTCCATTTTCTTTCTTTTGTTCTTAATTCCCTATATTTAATATATGCTTTAGCAACATCTTTTCTTTTGGTAGACATTAATCCATTTTCAACTAAATCTTGAATTTCTTCAATAGATAATGGTTTAATTTCATCTTCACAATAGCCCTCAATATAATTTGCGATAT
>Ga0247611_10000880_pt1 | contig 57507 bp, 56 predicted proteins | sample 177DNAGHGhighgp2_FD_192422 | JGI IMG/M metagenome (GOLD analysis project Ga0247611, IMG submission 192422) | Sheep rumen microbial communities from Palmerston North, Manawatu-Wanganui, New Zealand - 1770 DNA GHGhigh gp2 | ecosystem: Host-associated > Mammals > Digestive system > Stomach > Rumen... | reverse complement strand
AGAGAAATTTGCGCCAGACTAGGCGAAGCCCGCAGAGCATAATGGAGATATATGGTCAAGGGCTTCAACGAAGTCTTGGCGCAAATTTCGCCGGGAAGACTTAAAGATTTCTATCAAGGGATAGTATAAGTCAATGTTTTGGATTCGAAAACGGCGGCGCAGCCATTCATCCCAACTTTTCATCGTAAATGTCTTCTACTTCATGCCGCCGGTGAGACCTCCCCGGGTACTCACACATTCTTTCACTCTTATGCCTGGCGCAAACGATTCCGTGTGGCTATTGGGCTTTGACTCGTTCGGCAGTCTCACCCTCGTATGCGGCCTCACATGATTTCTGTTCGTCGGGCCAGAGCTTTGCCGCCGGGCGCGCCAAAACGCATCCCCGGTGGACGTCATTTGTCCACCGGGGATGCGCTGTTTTATGCTGTTTTATCTGCACACGAGCTCGCCGTCTTCGGCGTCGACAACGATGGTGCTGTCGGGGGCCACTTCACCGGAGAGGATGCGGCGTGCGATCAGGGTCTCCACGCTGCTCTGCAGGTAGCGGCGCAGCGGGCGCGCGCCGTAGAGGGGATCGAAGCCGCGCTCGATGATGAGGCTCTTCGCCTCGTCGGTGAGCTCCAGCCCCAGCCCGCGATCGGCCAGACGCTTGCGCAGGGAGGCCACCATGATGTCGATGATGCCGTTGAGATTGTCCTTCGTGAGCGGGCGGAAGAGGATGGTCTCGTCGAGTCTGTTGAGAAACTCGGGCCGGAAGGAGCGCTTGAGCTCCGCCATGACAGCCTCCTGCGCCTCCTCGCTGATGCTGCCGTCGGGCTCGATGCCGTCGAGCAGGTACTGACTGCCGAGGTTCGAGGTCAGGATGATGATGGTGTTCTTGAAGTCCACCGTTCTGCCCTGGGAGTCGGTGATTCGACCGTCGTCGAGGATCTGCAGCAGGATGTTGAACACATCGGGGTGCGCCTTCTCGATCTCGTCAAAGAGCACCACGCTGTAGGGCTTGCGGCGCACAGCCTCGGTGAGCTGGCCGCCCTCGTCGTAGCCCACATATCCCGGAGGCGCGCCGATGAGACGGGAGACCGAGAACTTCTCCATGTACTCCGTCATGTCGATGCGCACGATGTTGTGCTCATCGTCAAAGAGGCACTGGGCAAGGCTCTTGGCAAGCTCGGTCTTACCGACGCCCGTGGGGCCGAGGAAGAGGAAGGAACCGATGGGCCGGTTGGGGTCGGAGATGCCGGCGCGGGAGCGCAGGATGGCCTCCGTCACCTTCTGCACGGCCTCGTCCTGCCCGACCACGCGCTGATGCAGCTGCTCGTCGAGGTGCAGGATCTTCTCGCGCTCGCTCTCCATGAGCTTCGACACGGGGATGCCGGTCCACTTGGCGACGATGCCGGAGATATCGTCCTCGGTCACGGAATCATTGACCAGGGTGTTCTCCCGGCTCTGGGCGACGCGCTCCTCCGCCTCACGGATCTTTCCCTCGATCTCGGGGATCTCCTGATACTGGAGCTTGGCCGCCTTCTCATAGTCATAGCGGTGCTGGGCGTTTTCGAGCTCAAAGTTCAGCCTCTCGCGCTCCTGGCGAAGCTGGGTGATCTCGACCACGGCCTCCTTTTCGCTCTCAAGCCGGGCGGTCATCTCGTGCTCGGTCTCCTTGAGGTTTGCCATCTCCTCCCGCAGCTTTGCGAGCCTGTCCTGGCTGAGGCGGTCGTCCTCCTTCTTGAGGGCCCGCTCCTCGATCTCAAGCTGGGTCACCTTGCGGCGGATGTCGTCCAGCTCCGCGGGCACGGAGTCCATCTCCGTGCGGATCATGGCGCAGGCCTCGTCGACAAGGTCGATGGCCTTGTCGGGCAGGAAGCGGTCGGTGATGTAGCGGTCGGAAAGGGTCGCCGCGGCAACGAGGGCGTTATCGTGGATAGTGACATGGTGGTAGTTTTCATACCGCTCCTTGAGGCCGCGGAGGATGGCGATGGTGTCCTCCACCGTCGGCTCGTCCACCTGCACGGGCTGGAAGCGGCGCTCGAGAGCCGCGTCCTTCTCGATGTACTTGCGGTACTCGTCCAGCGTGGTCGCGCCGATGCAGTGAAGCTCGCCCCTGGCCAGCATGGGCTTCAAGAGGTTGCCGGCGTCCATGCTGCCCTCGGTCTTGCCCGCGCCGACGATGGTGTGCAGCTCGTCGATGAAGAGGATGATCCTGCCCTCGGACTTCTTGATCTCCTCCAGCACGGCCTTGAGCCTTTCTTCAAACTCGCCCCGGTACTTGGCGCCCGCAATGAGCGCTCCCATGTCCAGGGAGAAGATAGTCTTGTCCTTGAGCCCCTCGGGCACATCCTCCTTGACGATACGCTGGGCCAGGCCCTCGGCGATGGCGGTCTTGCCGACGCCGGGCTCGCCGATGAGGACGGGGTTGTTCTTGGTCTTGCGGGACAGGATGCGGATGACGTTTCGGATCTCGGTATCGCGGCCGATAACGGGGTCAAGCTCGTTTTCCCGCGCGCGCTTGACAAGGTCCGTGCCGTACTTGGTGAGCGCGTCATAGGTGTTCTCGGGGTTATCCGAGGTCACCGGGCCGGATTTGATCTTGCTCAGCTCGGCGGAGAAGCCCGCCTTGGTGATGTTGTGGTCGGCGAGGATGCGCTTGACCGCCGGGGTGGCGCTGGCGAAAATGCCGATCATCAGGTGTTCGACAGAGATGTACTCGTCGCCCATGGATTTGGCAGCCTTGGCGGCGGCGTTGATGGCGCGGCTCGTCTCGTTCGAGGCGTAGACCTGCGGCTGACCGCTCACCTTCGGCAGCTGGGAGATAGCGGTATCAAGCTCCGAGAGGATGGCGTTGCAGTCCGCGCCGAGCTTCTGGAAAATGGTTTGGATCGTGCCGCCGTCCTGGTCCACCAGAGCGTAGAGCAGATGCTCGGGCGTGAGGTAGTTGTTGCTGTTCTCCTGCGCCATGGCCTCCGCGGTCTGCAGGGCCTTTATGGAATTTTGGGTGTAGTTGTATTCGTTCATATTATCCCTCTTTTCTGTGGGAAATTAGATATGCACAGGTGCATTACGCATCTGGGAAAAGTAAGCGGCCTCGACATCGTGTTCATCCAGCCTGCCTGCGAGGTAAGCCTTCATCAGCTTGTCAAAGAGCTTGATGTACTCCGACAGCGCCGCCGCCAGCTCGTCCGTGGTGCATTCCCGGTCCGGGGCCGAAATGGAGCGGACAAACTTGCCGTCGTACAGCGCGTAGTCGATCTTCGCCCCGGTCAAGGGCTTGAGGTGCGTGTCCTCGATCCGCTTCCACAGGCGGAAGAACTCCGTCATCGCCTGAATGAGCGCCATGGACTGGGTGCGGAACACCACGGAGATCTGTCCGATGGATTCCTCCAGCCCGCGGTAAAGCTCCACCTCGTACTTGACCGTCGGGCGGTACTTGTATTCCAGTGAGCTCTTGAGCGACATGGAAAGGCTGTTGGGCGCAAAGAACGGCACCAGCTCCCGTGACGGCTGCATCAGTGCGTCGATGGCGGAGAGCACGTCGTTGATCCGCCTCTCGGGTGTGGTGTAGTTTACATACTCGGCGAGGATCTGGTTTATCAGTGCCGAGCGGTTGGAGCCTGTGCGGTGAGCGAGGCGGTCGATTTCACGCACGACCTCATCGTTGAGCATCAGGCTGTACAGGGTCTTTTTCATACTGACCATCTCTTTCCTCCGGAGCCTTTTGCAGGCATCGTTTCCGTGCGCCGCAGCCGGGTCTCCGTTTATCTTGACCACAGTATAGCGCGCCGCATTAATTTTGTCAAGAGTTTTATATAAAATTATTTGCAGGAAATATAATAAACCTGCAAAACAATAATCCTTGCATTTTCCCGCCGCATCCGCTATAATAGCAAAGCGCTTACAATTATATATGGACAGGTATCGAAGTGGTCATAACGGCCCTGACTCGAAAACGTGTGACCATTTTGGAAGCCTCGCTATAAATTGTCTTGATTTTTCAAGGCTTCCGGGGTATCATGCAGAAGAAATCTTCGCGGGTTTCTCTCCTGTTTTTCTCCCCGTTTTCTTTGATGTTTAGGGAACATCAAAAGCACAATTTAATACGGAGGTGTATCGAAGTGGTCATAACGGCCCCGACTCGAAATCGGGTAAACCGGCGAAAAACCGGTCCGTGGGTTCGAATCCCACCGCCTCCGCCACACCAGTTTCCTCGCGGAAATCCGCTTGGAAGCTGGTTTTTTATTGGATTGCGCTCAAAGCTCCCTTTAATCCGTTCACCATCGCGTCCGCCGAGGACAGCTTGGAATTGTAGTCCAGATGGGCATAAACATTGGCTGTGGTCGAGAAATCGCTGTGACCGAGCCATTCCTGGATTTGCTTCATGGGGACGCCGTTAGAGAGCAGCAGAGACGCACAGCTATGCCGGAGATCGTGGAAGCGTATATGCCGCAGGCCGTTCTTATCCAGCAGCTTCGGAAATGTGGAGGTAAGATAGTGCGGGGAAATCAGCGTTCCCATCTCGTCCACACAGATGTAGTCCAGATACCGCTTGTCGTAGCTCCTGCCGCATACGCGCCGGTACTCGTCCTGTTGTTTTTTGTGCGCTAACAACTTCTCCTTAAAAGCTGGGACAAGGGGCAGCGTCCGCAGACTGGATTTTGTTTTTGTGGTATCCTGCGCGATCTGGACGTGCTTGCCGTCAAGGTTGCAGGATGTGACGGTATGGCGGATGGTGATGGTGTCGTTCTGAAAATCAATCGCGCTCCACTTTAGCCCAAGGGCTTCACTTCTCCGCAGGCCGTAGAAAGCGCCCAGGAAGATCGGAAGCTCAAGGTTCGTCCCTTTGGCGGCGGCAAAGAGCTTTTCTACCTCGTCGCTATCATAGAAGCTGCCAATAAACCGATTCTTTTTTGGTCGTTCCACCTTATCTGCAGGATTTGTCGGGATCAGATCAATCTTTACGGCGTATTTCAGCGCCTTATGGATGTTGGCGTGATAGTGGATGACGGAATTGGGGGTAACGCGCTTTAACTGCTCCGTGTAAAATGCCTGGATGTCGGTTGCTTTCAGCTCACCGAGTGAAATGCCTTTTGCTTTAAAATAAGGAACGATCACGCCTTTGACCATATTGGAATAGGACGAATAAGTAGTAACCGCTATCGTAGGCTTCACGATCTCCAGCCACTGCAGCATGAAATCCGAAAACAGGATGTCTTGCTCCAACGGCTTTTCATCCGGTACAAATTCCTTTCGCAGCTCCATGAGCATCTTTTCCGCTTTTTTCTTGTTGCCCTTTACGGTCAAACCAGTAGGAAACCACTTAGTTTTCCGTTTACTGGCGGCGTCATGGTAGTTCAATACCATATAATAGTTCCCGTTCTTTTCTTGCAGATGTCCTGCTACCATGTGTATCCTCCTTTTTGTAGAACAATTGGACTTCTGCTGTTGGCTTTTCCCATTGTAATCGGGAGCCGCGCAGAAGTCCAATGTGCGATTATGGGGTTGGTACTTTTAAGAAAACACGTATATAAAAAAGAAGGTGGTCCTTCGGTATCCAATAGGAACGACCCTCCTTGATACATTCGATTTTGTTCTTACGGATCGTCTTTTTTAAGAAAGCACGGGACATTTGGAACTGGAAACCGCGAACAACTTGAATATCATGCAGGTATGCTGAAAAAACCACCGTTTGCAGCCGCTTCTTTCCTTAAGAAGGAGAATCCATCAAAAGCTTCTTTTTTTAGACACATTAGTCGAAATAACACTAACCTGATTTGTATTTTACATTGAAATAATGATAAAATTTGATATAATAAATTACACTTGACACTTGAAAAAAAGAGCAATGTCGAATACTTCAGGATTCATGTTCTTCTATTGGATTGATCTGCACTTTTTTTGCCCAATAGTTAAAGACCGATATATCCTCTTTAGATGCAACAGATATAACAGGGCGTATTGATTCAAGCATATCTCCAATGTTATCCTTATTTTGATTGAGAAAAATCTTGCACCAAGTTTCAATGAGAATAATAACTCACCTCCGGACTACAAATTGAAAGGAAAAAGCAATGGCTTCTTTTAAGGATGAATACAAGAAAATAAAACACAACATTATTGCTTCCCGAAATCCCGCTTACGGTGTAGCAGATTTCTTTTTCTTTTCTCCCACAGAAAAAGTTGGAAAATATGCGCCGGCTTTAAATAAAGAAGCTTTTTTTAGAAATGCGATTACAGGAAGAGCATTTCCGGTTGAAATATCATCTTTGGGAACATGCGGGAACATGCGCCCGGGTACCAACCTGAAAAACGCCTTGCTGTGGACTGCTCTTGGATTAGCTTCGAGCAACAGAATCCTGGATGCTTTCTTAAAAGAAAAAAATGAATTTGATCATGCCTTCCTGTGGGGGCAGTTTGAAGAAGCATGTACTATTCTTGACCAAATGACAGAGAAATATGGGCATTCCATGTGGGAGATAAGAGCAAGAATTGCGCTTTACAACGAATGGTATGGAACGGAAGAACAGAAAAAATACTTAAAGGTTGTTCTTTCTGAGCTTTCAAATAGACCAATACTTGCCTATCTGCTGAGTTCCTACAGTCGACTGTGTGAATCCAAGGTTTCAACATCAGCATACCTCTCGCAGGTTAGAAGAGATTACGAGTATTATTTGGAAAATAATGTCCCTCAACCTTTAGTAAAGTATCTCAGATATAAATCCTGCGGTTCTCAACTGGATCAAACGCAGGAAATGGATTACATTAATCCAAAAACACTAGCTCTTTTTCTTTATTATGATGATATGACCTCCATAATAGATCGATATCTTTCTCTCAGAGAACTCATGACCACCGTTTTTTCCAATGATGATACCGATATGCAAAAAGAATTTTTTGCGACAGCGGTTTTTTTGTCCGCCAAGAGCAGTGATCCTTTCTGGGAAAATGTTGTTCAGCTTTGTAGCAAAGGGTACCGTCAGTTTTACCCGAATCATATCGAGCAAATCTGCACCTTGTTTGATAAGTACTCTGGCGGCGACTACGTATCCAGCATCGAGATAGCAAATCGTATGCTTAAGGAAGACATTATATTCTTTCCGCTGATTGAAGTCTTGATCAAGAGCTATATGTTTTTGGGGGAATTTTCTCCCATATTTCCGGAGAAGAGTCCTATCTGTAGAATTGCAAAGAAAATTTGGGATCTCTTTACCTTGAGCGGAGATATCGTTGACAACAATTTGGACGGGATGAAATATATATTCTCCCATATGGATTCTGCATGGTCTTTCGAACTAACAAATATTTATAGAACTCACTTTTTAAGGCGGCATTCAATGGAAGCCTCAGTTTTACCAAGCTATTATTCTTCCATTACAACAGTGAACGATATTTCTTCAATCCCATTGGAGGCCTTAGATGAATTCGTTTCTACTGCACCAGCTGTTTTTGGTAATAGCGTTGCGACGCAGTTCAGCTTGTTCATAAGAAAACAAAAGACAGAATCGTTTGAAACCTTAGAAATTGATTATATTAGGAAACAGAAGTATACAGCTTACTTGCATCTGAAAAGAGAGCCCGAAATCGCATTGGATATTTTGCGCGCAATAGATACTTCTAGTCTTCCTTTGTCTGTTGAACTTGAGATAGTGGAAATGCTCGTCGAAGGTGAATACAGATGCCACCATCTGCAAGAAGCGTTAAAGCTCTACATCGACGGATATTTCAAAAACAAAAATTTTACCTATTCAAAATTAAGCAATACACTTTTTGATGAAGTAAAAAACAGCGCTGCAGAATCGTGCACGATTCTTTTTCCGGTATATTGCGATATATATCTCAAATACCACTGGGAGGACACTCCGGGAGACGATGTTGTTCTTAGCGTCACCTACGATGATCTGTTAAACTCATTGGGAATTACCCGACCGTCGGAAATCACAAAAATAATCACGCCAGACAAATGGAATGTTTATTATACCTATTTCCTTGCCGAAGTATGCGTTCCCAATGTTATGGATAGGTCGCCTACGTTCGATCTCTATGATGATGTATTGAAAGAGCGATGCTTTATTTGCTCGGATTTAGCCAAAATAGACTCGGACCATGCGGAGAAATACGAAAAAGAAATAAACTCAATTACAAGCGGTATGCTGACGCAGCGGACTAGGCGGGAGATCGAAAAAGGGAAAATATATGTAGATATCGATGGCGTAAAGACTATCCTGAAAAGAGATCTGCTCGATTCATTCGAACGGTACCGGGATTATCAACAGCATCGCTTGGAAGATATTTATATTCGCGTAATACAAGCTCTCAAAAATTCCGAAAGCAGTAACGAACCGGTTTTCATTATCTTAAATGAAGACTCGCTACTTTCAGATATTGTAAAAAAAGCGCGGGATGTGTTCGTCGCGGACAATAAATATGGGCTTGACGGATACCTGAGCGTCCGCATTCGCCATGGAACGTTAGAGAGCCAATTGCGTAGTTGCTTTGAAAAACATAAGCTGGTAACAACAAAAGACATGGGTGGGACGTATCGCGATAATTGCAGTTGGCTCAATAAAAGAATAGGGGCACAAGATGACGTCCGGAAGGTTTTTTCGCTTTTTGCCTCTTTTTCCGAAAAAATTGATGAAATAATTACTCAGATCAAGAAGACGATGCTCCAGATAAAGACGGAAGAGAGAAATGCCAACGGGCTGTTTGATTTTTCCATTTCCGAAAAGGAAATCTCCGTGCTTCAAGACAAAATGGATCCGGATATCTCGTTTGACGGTTTTCTTGGGATTGTTATCGGCTTTTTGATGGATTTAACGGATGATAATCTGAAGTTAATCAGGGGAAAATTTACCAACGAGATATACCATCTGTTTGAAACGGCATTGAATCAATTGCAGCGGGGTGTGACTGATTTTTCAAACATTGTGGAAATAACAAGGCTAAACGATGAACTTGCCACGGCAAGAACCGAAATCTACAACGAGTTGGGAAAAATTGCCGAATGGTTTAGGTTTAACAGGCCTGACGAGTATCCTGATTATCGGCTCTCGCTTGCGTTAAGTATTTCCAGCGACATCATCCACAGTTTTGACAGTAGTTTTACTATTGATGCTTCCTCTGTTGATGAGAACATCCAATTAAAAGGCACGACACTGGTTGGTATTGTGGAAATACTTAAAATTCTCTTTGATAACATTATTAAGCATGGAACCGAAGCTGCTAAAAAAGCGAAAGTGAGCGCTGTCCAAAATGATAATACAGTAGTTATTACGGTTTCCAACAGGGTCGTCGAATTGAATAAGGAGAGGATAACGGATATTTCTTCTCGGCTACATCAATGGGACAAGACGGATGCAATCTCTCATGAAGGAGGTTCCGGGCTATTAAAAATTAAAAAAATATTATCGGTAGATTTGAATTGCAGAAATAAAGTCGAGATTTGTCCTTATGATAACGCTTTTTCTGTAGTGATTACCGCCGACTTGGAGGGGAAATTGATTTGAATGTTTTAATTATTGAAGATGATATCAACAAGCTCCACGCAATTATAAAATGTATTCGTCAATTGGGATTATCAGAAATCGAAGCAAAAACATCCCACCATAGTGGCCTAAAGGAATTGTTATCCCATCCATATGATCTGGTTCTCCTTGATATGAGTATGCCCGCTTATGATATAACGGTTCATGAAAACGGGGGACGACCGCTTCCTCTAGCGGGGAGAGATATTCTCTACCGCATGTGGCGGAGAAGGATAAAATGCAAGGCCATTGTCATCACACAATATGAAGATTTTGGAGGAACATCTTTGAGTTCACTTGATGAAGACTTGAAAAAGTCGTTTCCGGAGATATATCTTGGGGTAGTGTATTACAATACCATGCAAGAAGGATGGAAAAGCGCATTAGAAGAACTGCTATCAAATGTGACGAGGTGACGTAAACAATGATTAATATATTAGCTGTAGATGATAACTTGACAAAACAAGAAGCATATAAGATTATTTGCGGTGAGGTTGGAATCGCGGCTGGCAGTATTACAAGCGTTTCTTCCTCAATTGATGCAAAGCGGTTACTTTCAACAACACAGTACGATGTCCTTCTCTTAGATCTTGCCCTGCCTAACAGAACTGGAGCCGAGCCCACAAAAAACGGAGGTATTGATTTATTACACGAGATAAATGCATTAACACAGCTTAAAATGCCGAAACACATTATTGTTATATCCGAATATGACGAAGCGCTTGAGGCTATTAAAGAAGAGGCAAAAGACAATTATCTGCAATCTATCCGGTATGATGCCACCAGCAGTGAGTGGCGAGAGCGGCTTTCATCCTTTCTGGGGCAGATAAAAAGAGCGATCAATGAGACTACCCGAGATTATAAATACGATGTTGCAATTATTTGTGCACTGAGAGAGCCTGAGCTTAAAGAAGTCCTTAATTTGCCTTTCTCTTGGGTTGCCCATAACGAGCTGGGGGACATCACAAATTACTATATTGGCGAATATCAAAACAAGAAGTTATTATGTGCTTCTGAGTATGAGATGGGAATGCCTGCTGCCTCAATCCTAGCGACTAAGATTGTGAACCTTTATAAGCCTAGGTATCTTGTGATGACTGGAATTGCGGCAGGCGTTGACCGTGAGAAATTGAAGTATGGAGATATCATGGTTGCTGATCCGTGTTTTGACTATGGGAGCGGAAAAAGAACTATCCAAAATGGCGTATCAACCTTTACGCCCGATTATCGTCAGGTAAGACTGGATACTGAGATTGCGCAAGTCTTTGAGGAACTAAAAGGCAGCGCGGATTTGTTAAGGCAAATAAAAGAGGCATGTTATTATGAAAAACCAGATAATGACTTACATATTCATGTTGGCTCTTTCGGATCGGGCGCCGCTGTTTTGGCCGATCAAAACATTATAGACAGCATACGGCTGCATGACAGAAAACTGTTGGGATTTGATATGGAGGCATACGGCGTAATGCTCTCCGGCTCGCTTTCCGGTACACCAAGAACGACCTCGGTCGTAATTAAATCCGTAAGTGATTTTGGAGATGAGTTGAAAAACGATCAGTATCAAAAATACGCCGCCTATACCAGCGCAAAAGTCTTGCAATTGTTGATTGAAAGGTTGAAATAAAAGAGGCTAAACCGTTTTTACCCCCCCCCCTAAAAGTAATTATCGATAGCCTTCCGGTGAATCCAAGGAGCGTTTATAGAATCTCTTTGAAAATAGAGAGGGCAGGCATCAAGCCAAAAGCCATGCACAATTCCCATTGTTTCATGATTGCTTTTGGACTTGATACCTGCCCTTTTCTTCCGTATTCACCGACGGGAGGACGGCTCACTGCTCCACAAAATTTAATTCGAATGTCTGGTATTAGGTATTACTACGGCAAAAAGGAGACCTTTTGGATGAAGTGAATGGCATATTCTGACGCCGATGCAAAACATATATGCTCTTGCACTTTGGACAAATGACTGCAAAATCTGCAAAAGCAACATCGGAAGAATTGTTAATTGGGATTAACTCCGACTCATTCTTTACTTCCCGGTTCGTTGCAAACACGATATGTTTTGCTGTGCAATATGGATTGGGGCAATCGAAAGACGGAAGTCGAAGGCGTTCCTTTTCTGTGATAGTGTCTATCATTTTTGTTCATTTATCCTCAGCTAATGTTTGTGATACGATCCTTTCACGACACCTTGAATTTGCAATTCATCTACAACAATATCAGGATATGTCTTGGTATCAGGATTACAGGAACGAAGTATGTATTTTTTCTTTTTCGGATCAAAACCAAGTTTTTTTAGGTTGTTCTTTCCATCAGAAAGTGCAATAACAAGATCCCCTTCATTAGCGGTTAACTGACGTTTTACAAAAACATAATCTCCAGGGAAAATTCCTACTCCAATCATACTTTCCCCTTTTGCAATAAGGGCAAAATAATCTCCTTTTTCCAGCAACGATTCTGGCATCCGGATATATTCGATAAAGTATTGTTCCTCTTCCTGGCCGGGACCACAGGCAACAGTTCCAAGCACTTGAAGTGAGTGACTTGGAGAGATATCATTCATCTTCTTCGTCCGCGCACTACGACGGCCAGAATAATCCAACGCACCTTCTTCTCGCATAGATATTAAATAGCGATGAACTGTTGAGATTGCGATACCAGTACCAGCAGCTATGTCTCGTACACTTGGAACCTCATTATTATCGCAAAAATACTTGTCGATATAATCTGCGATGACTGTTTTTTTTGCATTATCTTTCTGTCGCATATAGCCTCCATAAAGAATTAATCGAAGTCTACGGTGATATTATACTATATGAAACAAATTGTGTCAATAAGTAATCGCATTTTTTTGTTTTATGGATATCAAAATAATAATATAGCCTAGTATGTCTTCACAATTCATCAAAATTGGATAATTTACGATACTAGGTGAAACAATCAACACACTCAGCTTTATACGCCGACATTATTAGCATCCTATCTAGGTGTTAATAAAAATGCATATAAGAAAGAAGGTGTGCTTTCGGAATCCGGTACGATCTGCCCACTTTAATGCATTCGATTTTATTCTCCCGAATCAACTTATATCCTGTCTTGCTACTGACCCCCAAAGCCCTGCACATTTCCTCAACGGTTAGAATATCCGGGTACTCTTTCAGAACAGAACGGTAAACGTCACTAAAGCCCATTTTCTACTCCTTTGGGATAACTTCAAACAGACGGCCCATGCGCCGATTGCAGTGCATACACGTTTCTCTGACCTGCTTGTCACCATAGGGAATAAGGTTATACTCCAGAGGCACGCGGGACTGCTTACGACACACCTTGCACAAACTCATAATCATCTGCTTCTGTACCGGCTGGATGATTCCGACGCTTATGGCCAGCGGGTGTGTAAGCTCTCTCATCCTCGCATTTGTCAATCGTCCCACATAGTTCAGCAGTCGATCTTTGCTGATCGTTCTGATCTGCTCCAGAAGAACAATAGACGGCACGGTGAGGCCAGCTTCCGCATCCAGGATGAAATGGGTCGGAAGGCTTGTCTTGCGTTCGGAATAAGTTGTAATAGGCGCGATTATTACGGTGGTGCTGTATCTGTTCCCCATGTCGTTCTGAAGGACCAGCGCCGGGCGGAAGCCCATTTGCTCCGATCCTAACCCTTGATCAAGATCGGTATAGTAGATTTCCCCCCGATAGACTACTTTGTCGGTATTCATTCGGAATTACTCCCCTCTTTCGTTATGTAAAAGCTGGGTATAAAGCGGTGCCGGTTTGGGGCAGCTTTACAACATGCTGTCAATCAAGGCTTTGTGGCTTATACCCAGCAGAGTTTGCTATAGGCAAGCCTATTTGTCCTCGACGCCCCGGCTTGTCATTGGGAAATCATCAAACGGCTGATGGTGTACCAGCTCCACGGGAATCTCACCCCCGGCAGGATCGCTGTCGGCTGCCCTCATTGCCTGTGACGCCTCACGCACGGAAACGCGCTGCACGCTCGGACTGTGACTGGACAGGAGTATCTTTGAGCCCATAGCCTGTCGTCGCCGCGCTGGTAACCATCCTGCGCTCATAGCAAACTGTTCTCGCTCCCCGCAGAGGATGTGCAAGCCAAAAAGATGACTTTTCGCTGCCAACATCCGCTACAGATCATGGCGCAGACACTATCCTGGCTCATGCTCTCGCAATAGCTATGGGAATGTACTTGATGAATGGATATTCTGTTGTCAAAGGTCAAACCCATTCGCCGCAAACGGAAAACAGGTGAAAGGCTTTCCGTCACCTCTCACCTGTTTCCTAACTAATAGGGGAAAATGTACCCCCCTTATTCCAAAATATTTCTCAAATTCTCGATGGCCGACAATACTGATCGCCGCGCGGCGGGGTAGCTACACTTCTCAATTTCCGCGATCTGCTCATATGTCATCTCACCAAAGTAATAGAGGATCAATCTGCGCCGCTGGATTTCCGGCAGAGATTGGATTGCACTATGTAATTCTTCGTGCTCCATCTTGTGACTGACAATCGCTTCAATGGGTGGGGAAACTGCAAACGCACGCTCATATAAAGATTCCTCTGTCAATTCGGAATGTTCATAATGATTGTCCACCTCATTTAAATATGACAGATCCTCCAGCTCAAAGCTGTCCAGCATATCAAAAAGCGGCTTTTCGATCTCCAGATAATGCTCCACACCTTGTCCATCCTTAAAGCGGATGTAATAACGAGCCGCAGGAGTATCAATACCAACCGAAAACAGCTCATAGGGATTGTCTTTGTCTTTGCGCCTCTTGGGGCGCTTATCATATTGATTTGGATGCTTGCCATCCATTTTCTTTTACCTCCGATCTGAATTTTTGAAAATCAGAACGGAGGGCGGAGAGCGGCATCCAAAGCCAGAAGCAGCCTTGCCCTGCCTAAGGCATATCGGCAGCAAAAAATCCGCATAGATACGACGGTCTATACGGATACAGAAAGAAGAATACTTATTTCCGGCTACCAGATAGGAAATCTCTACTTCGCCGGAGCAAATATCCCATGCAGAAGCTTGGGTTTTTTTGACGGGTTAGGTGGTGGCGAAAACAGATATAGAAATACCACGGCAGTCTCCTAAAACCGCCGTGGTGTAGATTGAGGCAATGTCAATAGCCCTGTCACACGACGATTTTTTCTTTTGCCGTCGTGCGGCAGGTTGAAGGAAATCAAAAGCCGATGGACTATGTGATCGCTCACAAGCTCATCGGCTCTGCGTCTATGCGGCTGGCACTATGATGATAATTATCCGGTTTTGTCTTGCAACACGGTAATTCGCCCGTTTTTCACGTCAATTAGGCACTCCTGCTTACATTTTGGGCAAAACAGGGGGAAGTTCTGCAGCACAGTATCTGGCCTGACTTTATTGCGGGTCTTATTGCCGCAGATAGGGCAGTGTATAAAAAATGATTGCTCCATAGGCCCTCCTTACTGCAAAAAAGATAAAAACAATGCCAGAACCACTATACCGATCATTAGCAAGCACCAAAAGGCGCTGACGATGGTGGACGCAATATTCATAGGGCTGCGACTCTCGTCACTCTTGACACAAATAATGGAGAGAAGCAGACCCACCACAGCACAGCCAATATTGACTCCGGCCCAAGCCGCACTTACACCCTTTGGCAGCGTGATTTTGAGGAATACGGGGATAAGGGCCGCCGCTGGAATGACGCTGATAATCAGCGATGCCAAACTTTCAGTTTTCAGCTTTTTGATTTCCATAATTATTTACCTCATTTCTTTCTTTCCAAATTGAGTAACCGCAACCGTGAGCACGATTACAAAGGCCAGTACCGCAATCGGCAAGAACGGGAACATTGAAAATGTCATCGCGTTGGATTGCAACGTGAAATCATGCAGCGAACAGGACACCAAATAGCCGCTATAACAATACGGGTATACAATCCATAGCGGCGTGTTTGCCACCAGTACGCCGGGAATGACCAAGAGAAGATTTAACCCCACGGAAAGCAGCGGCTTTTCAAAAACGACGGTGATCGCCCACATTACCGCAACACAGGGCAGCATGGAGGAAGATAAACTCGCACACCACTTGAGCAGATAGGCCAGCGGCAAGGCTTCCGTAATCCCCATCGTCCTTGTGGCAATTTCACCCGCTGCTATAAACACAAGGAAGAACACAACCATCTCCATAAACAAATAAAATAGAAGAACAAAAAACTTTGCCAAAGACATAGTGTAACGATCAACGGGCAAAGCCAGCATTTTCAAAATGCCGTTATTCTGTTTTTCGCGTCCTGCAATCATCACGCAAACAACGATCATGCTGAATGGAAGCAGATAGTACGAATAGACCAGCGCACTCTGGATAAACATGGCGGGCCATGCGTTTGTGTACTCCGTCGTAAAGTAGCGTGATAAATTCGCCACGCCAGAGATAATCACCAGCAGCGGAGCAATGAAGATCAAAGGAACGATTTTAGACCGTTTCACCTTTGTAAACTCAATTTTGAGTAATACAAAAAAACTCATTCTGTCTCCTCCTTACTCATACTGCAGCCGTTTTGCCATCCAAAGCCCAACACTAAGAAAAAGTACGGTTTCGACCACAGACATGACGACGACTGACACATTCGGCTGTGCGCTCATAGCGACGGCGGGCTTGAGTAAAACCACGAATCCGATGACGGCGCTGGCCTGTCCGACGAGGGTATAAAGGAGTTGCAAGAAAAGCCACACTATTTGGAAAGTACAGATGAACGGTTAGACCTCCGGCATGGATTAGGACTTGTGCTTGTTCGTCAGATCACAGAAGCGCATGGTGGAACAATGAAAATAGAGAGCACGGCAGGACGGGGATTTAGAGCGATAATGACTTTTGAAAATCGAGTATAGGACAGTGCCAGCAGTTTTTTCTGCTGGCACTTCCTCTTATACAAAACCAAATACTGTCTTTATGTAATATCCAGCGATCATATTTCTTTATTTAGGTCATTCCAAGTAAACCGCGATAAGAACAAATACTATCCCAAGTGCAATCAGGATAATAGGCCAAACCGTTTGCTTTTACGAGAAATTCCGAGGGCAAAAAGAGTATCCCCAGTAGCATTGATGCGATCATTGCAAAAAATCATTTTATTAGAATTGATTGACTATTATCACAGAATCTGTAATATGCTCATATATTGTGTATTTTGTAGTCGTTTGAACGAACTATATCAAGTGTGCAAACATGAATTTTCATAGCTCATAACCAGAGATGTAAAATCTTATATCAGGAGATTTCATATCGTTTTATAGGAACTTACGCTTCTGTATAATACTTGGTGATGTATCATATAGGAGGTGAGTTTATGAGTGAGAATAACGATAAACCTGACTTCATGCCTATTGGACAGGCACTAAAAAGAGCAAGAGAGGCCAGAGGCGTGACGCGGGAGCAGCTTGCCGGGATCATTGACAAAGCTCCACGGCACATCCAGGCAATCGAGAACGAAGGCCAGCTCCCCAGTGTAGAACTGCTTTTCCAGCTCGCTTCTATGTTTGACATATCCATAGATCAATACATATTCCCTGACGATCATAGCGGTAAAAGCAGCACCCGCAGGCAGGTCGATTCTCTGTTGGACAAGATGAATGATCGAGAGTTATCCATCATTGCTGCTACTGCTGATAGTATATATAAAGCAAGAGAGCCAGAGGATTAAGTCTGCTGGCTCTCTCATTTGTGCGCTCGCCAGGCGCACCGAAAACGGCCAGAGGCAAACCTCCGGCCGTTGACCTTTGCTCATGAATACTTGTTCGAAAGACCCGTTAAAAATCAGGCGGGAGCAAACACAGTGAGCTGACCGGTCAGATCGTTATACCAGTGGAGTTTTCCGTCTTTCACATAGAAGCTGCCGGTTCCGTCATAGCTTTCAGACGAGACCAGATTTCCGGCCCCCTCAATGCTGGTCTCAATCCAGAAATGGCAGCTGTCATAAAGCATGATCCCATCCTGGTACACATACGCCATCATCTGCCAACGCGAACGCTGCCATGTGGAGTTAGACCAACAGACGTTCACATTCACGCTGCCCTCTGTCTTATAAGAGATATTGATCTGACAGAGACCGGTGGCCTCATCGACCCAGTTTCCGACAAAACCGTGGTGCAGCACAGTTGGCGCTGCGGATTTAACTGTGATCGTCGCAGGCGTGGTATCGACAGATCCCGCGCTGTTGCTGAACTTACAGTAGACCTTGCATCCATTGAACCCTTCGGGGATTTCATCAAGGGTCAGCTCTTTGGTGTTGCCGCCCTTGATCTTCAGCGCCGGGAACTGGGCTTGCACCGCCTGATAGCCCACATCCAGAGAACCGTCCGGGCTTACGAAGTGCCACTCTGCCAGAGTGGCATTTTCACATTGCGCAGTAAATACGCAGCCCCCGTTTACCGGGGCAGTCCCATCTGCCGGGTTTTTGGTGACTTTGGGAAGGGGGATTTGGACCGGCGTGGGTGTCGATACCGGAGTAACAGTGGGCGTGGGAGTCGGCTGCATCGTGGGAGCCGTAGCAGGAGTTGCAGTCGGCGTCACGGTAGCAGTCGGCGCAGGAGTCTCGGTGGGAATAATCTCAGCTTTTTCAGCGGCCTTCTGACGCTTCCCGCAGGCAGTAAGCATCATCACAGCCATAATCAGGCAAAGCAGAAAAGAGAATCTTTTTTTCATTTTATACCTCCAATTTCAGATAGTTTATTTTGTTTTTACGATTTGCGTGTTTGGAACAATTTTGAGGCGCGCAGTTACCTCTTGGCCTTTAATACTGTGGCAGACCAAACCCATAGATTGAGGAAGTGCCGGTATAATGGCTGTTTTCAATGCAGCGATCATCCACATTTCCCTCAACTGAGTAGATGAGACCATTCTCCACACGCTCTACAATGCCAACATGATCGGCAATGCCGTCATTCTCCCAGTCGTAGAAAATGAGATTGCCGGGATTTGGTTCATAGTCGCGGTATTGCCATTGGTCACGTTCACGGAACCAATCAACCAGGGGCAGGACGCCTTCCATTTTGGGGAGGACGCCCTCATCCAGATAGCCGCACTGATCGGCGCACCAGCTTACGAAGATCACGCACCATTCGACCCGGTAGGGATACCCCTACCATTCGCAGTATTTCAGGCCGCCCTCGTTTCCAAGCTGCGTCTGAGCTACGGCCACGATAGCGGTGTTTCCATCGCCCATAAACGCGCGGCCGATGGGATAGTATCGCAGCACATGGGCGACATATGCCTTGTCCCCGTAGCCAGGCCAACCGTAGCTTTCGGTCATCATGTCCGAATACTCCACTGCGTTCAGCTCGGTATAACCGCCGTAATTTGAAAGTGCCCAGGTTATATACCCGCTGCCGTAGTTGTATCCCTGCAGGGCAAGCGAAATATGGTCCAAATCAATGGGACTGTCTACGCCGGCCATTTGCAGGACATCTGCAATGGTCTGGACTCCGACTTCTATGGAGTATTCGGGATCGGTGATGCCTCCGGGGGTTCGAGGGTACTGCGTGTTATAGCCGCTTTCAGAGCACTGCATGGGGTCGTTGCCCTGGCCACCGCTCTCCTGCATCATGACCGCCTTGATCAGCTCGACGTATTCCGGGATGCCATATTGCTTAGCATACTTTGTGATGATCGGCGTGTATGCCTCCACCTCTGCACTGACCGGCGTGTAGGAGGACGAGTTGCTCTTCCGACCAAACAGTGCCATAGAGACTCCCAGCAGGACCACCAGCAGGATCATGAATACCGCGATCCCACCGCTGATCATGACTGCAGAAGAGAGAGCTTTCGCCTCGGCAATTGCGGCCCGTGCGGCTTTCGCTGCAGCAGCTGCGGCGCGGCTTGTGGCCTGCGCTGTGTCCTTTGCAGCCTTGTTCGCAGCCTGGGCGGACTTTTGTGCCTTTTGGATTGTGGCTCTTGCGCCCGCCTGCATCGCACGATTGCTCTGCTCAATGACTTCGTTCGGTGGCCGAGCCGCGTTTTTGATATTCTTGGCTCCTTGACCAGGGCTCCCATCTGAAAGCAGTACTTTCTTTTCATAGGACAGAGGGCCTTCAGGGAATTTCTTCGTGTGCGCTTCTGTCTTTCCGTGGCCGCGTATTTTACCTTTTGCCTCGGTCTTTTCCGGCTGGTACGAAGCTGCTTTGCCAGGAGGAGATGGAGCCGCTGGACAAGAGGGGGCAAGGGGTACCGGCGATACTGATGTTTCAGGCTCTGGTACACGCGCGGCGCTTTCCGCAGCGCGTTTTTCTTCCAAAGATTTTTCCGCAGACTTCGCTGCCGCCTTTCTTCCCGCCTCAGTAACCTGATCCCTTGGCGGCTCACGAGGCTGCGCAGCTTTAGTATCTTCCACTCGATCAGCCTTTTTGCAGATGCTTTCCTCCGGCTTCGCGCTGCCTCCTGCGCCAGATGCATACCGGAATAGAAGGCAGTCTCCGCGGAACCGGTGATCTTATCTGATGCATATTCTTCCGGACTTTCCTCTTTTGCTGTCGTGTTTTCCCTGGCCTTTTCCTTTGCTTTGACCAGCGCCTCCTTCATGTGTCGGGATGCTGCCGCAGTCTGATCCACTACCTTGATCGGCTCGCGGACAATATCCCGCTTTTTCATTTCAGGCACCTCCGCCGCCTCCGTCAAATACGCCTTCTCCCGGCTTCGTCGTCATCAGCTTGTAGAGCTCGGTATCCTTGGGGAAGCGATTGACAAAGGGCACCAACGAACGACCGTAGCGGATGAGACCGCAACCTGGGTCTGCATTTGTGACATAACGCATTTGCTCGTCCGAGATGCTTAACAGCTCCGCGAGCTTGTCCCGATCCTGCGCGGACTGATTGAGCATAACAATCATCTCGGAGTTGGAGACCATCGTCCGTGCCTTCTCGGAATCCAGCAGATAGGTCACATTCTGCGTGATCGCTGTGGGATAGGCGTTGCGTTTGCGGAACTGTCGCCATGCGTTGGTAAAGAAATCTGCACCATGCGTCGTGTTGAACACCATATGGAATTCGTCAATAAAAACATGCGTGCGTTTTCCTCTTTTCGAGTTGACCGCTACGCGGTTCAGAATCGTATCCGTAACCACGAGAAGGCCGGCAGGCTTTAACTGGTCACCCAAATCGCGGATATTGAAGTCAATCACACGCTTGTCCAGATCCACGTTGCTCTCATGTCCAAAGATGTCAAGAGAGCCAGTCGTGAAGAGCTCCAGTGTGAGCGCCAGCTCCTTTGCCTTGAACTCCGGCTGCTCCAGCAGCTTTTCACGCAGCGTACAAAGCGTTGGCGTGATCCCTGTCCGGGCTGCTTCTCCGTAGATATGCTTGATGCAGCGGTCTACTATGGATTTGTACTGGGTACCGAATTCCTTATCTGCGATCTGATCCAACAGAGACATGATAAACTGAGATTTCTCTGCGATGGGATTCCCTTCAATAATATAACCGTCCTCCATTTGCATGGCGTTGATGCGGTCTTTGCCGCCCGCAGACACATTGATAACAGAGCCAATATCTGTGCCCAGTGCCTCTACCAGCGGTGCGAACTCCTTCTCAGGGTCACAGATCAGCACATCATCGTCCGTATTGAGAATCAGAAACGTCACCAGTTCTTTTGCACTGAAGGATTTGCCGGAACCGGGTACGCCGAGAATAAGCGCGGACTGATTCATGAGCTTTGCTCTGTTGACCATGATGAGGTTGTGGCTGACAGCGTTCTCCCCGAAGAAGATGCCGCCATGCTCCAGGATTTCCTGCACCTTAAAGGGAATGAATACAGCCAGGCTTTCCGTGGTCAGCGTCCGAAAGGCGTTAATGCGCCGCGCGCCGATAGGCAGCACCGTATTGAGGCCGTCAGGCTGTTGAAAACGCAGCACCGCGAGCTGACACATGTGCTTTCGTGCCACAGCCATAATTGCATCAGTATCCTGATCGAGCTGCTTTTTTGTCTCAGCAGTCAGTACCATGGTGATGACGCCGAGCATCATGCGCTGATCCTTGCGGGATAAATCATTCAGATACGCGGTTGCTTCTGTGCGCTGGAGTTCCATATCATAGGGGACAACAGCGGAGAAATTGTTGTTGGCGTTCTGGCGGCGCTGCCAGTTGGTAATATTGGTTTCAATGCCCAGCAGACGGTTCTGCACCTCGCGCAAGGCTTCATCTTTGGGGATTGGAATGATGTCAATGGAGAGCATCATTCTTCGATTGAAATCTGTCAGCTCCGTTACCAGCGTATCCCGGATGAACGAAGCATAGTCCTTCAGATACAGCACCCGGCAATAACGATTGCCCAGCTTCATATAGTCGCTGTGCTTCTCAATGCCGTCAGGGCAGATATAGTCACGGAAATCATGGCCTTTGCGCATCATTTCCGTGAGATTAAAATGAAAGCCTGCTTCCTCGCCGGGACGGTAGAAATCATGGAGAATCTGAAGACGCTCCGTTGTGCTGAGCTCCCTGCAATCTGAACCAAGAGCGGCAAAGCCAACTTTCAGATTTGCCCCGATGCGGGCAAATTCTGCGCGCGCATCTTCAAGGTCTCTTTTGGCGACAGAGACCGTCACATATTTTTCCTGCATGACACAGTTGGCACCAACACCCTTTTCCAAGAGCATGTGGTTATACTCCATGCGATAGGGGTCCCGCTGATCCTCTCGCATGGGCATAAGAACAGACGCTTCAAAAGCTGCCTGGTCGATGGGACGGTTGTTGATCGTAATCTTTGTGGTAATGCCGTCGTCCAGACTGTTCAGCAGCCCTCTGTACGTCTCGTTCATCTTTTCCTTTTCGCTCAGCCCGGCGACCATATAGTTGATATCTGTAAAGCAGAAGCATTTGGTATATTTGTTTCCCACCAGGAAAATGCCGTCTTTCCATATCCGCTTGATGGGGATCAGATCCTGTACCTTACGCGGCACCCGATATACTTCCTTATCTTGGCTGAGCAGTGTTCTAAGTGTTTTTAACACGCTTTCTTTTCCCTCCCTTCTCTTTTGCCGCGATCCATTTTTTCATCACCTCATAGTACAGGTTGTTGACCTGAACCGAGAGCTGCCGCGGTTCAATCAGCTCTGAACGAATCCATGTGATAAGAAGCTGCTCGGCGCTCATCCCGTGATAACTGACAAAGCCCATCACTGCAAAAGGCGCGGCTGCCAGAATGACCATCCAGCTCAGCGTCTCCAGTCCGAAATACGGGCACAGCAGGAAGTACAGTCCCACGGCAACAAGTACTGCCAGCAATGAAAAAACAAACTGCCGCATGGACAGTCCGAAGAAGATGGATTCCGAATAGTTGCGGATCTCCTTATTGATTTTTGCGTTCAACTGTTCACCTCCTTACAGGCCCATCATCTCGCGTACAACGCGGTCAGCCATCTTGACTGCCCCCACCAGCACGAGCATGTTGAAAACCAGCTCGGCAATATAGCTCCAGACCATTGTGACCGGGGCGGCGCTGCTGTTGATTGAGGGCGGTGACGATGCAAAGACGGAGAAGATGACGCAGGCCAGCACGATGATCGCGCCCTCCAGACAGACGGCGGCATAGCTTTTGAGAAAGCTACGCCCCACATTCTGGCTCGGCTCTCCGGCAAAAGCCGACAGCGGTTCCGGTGCAATGGCAGTGTAGAGGTAGAGCTTAAAAAAGCGGCCATAGACGGTCATGATCATGACGAAGGACAGGACTGTAATGAACAGCCCGCCGATCAGCGTGACCGCCCAGAGGGGGATACTCTCCAGAAAACTGCAATCCTCCACCGCGTCTATGATCTCCTGGGGCAGCATGGTTTGCTGCGCGGTCCCGAATCCCGCCGACGACATGATGCTGGAGATTACACCCTGTACGATGTTGAACAGCGCCATCATCAGCTCCATACCATAGGTCACGGCGGCCTTTGCCAGAGCGAAGCGGATAAAGAGTTTTACCGCTACCTCCGGGCGTTTCGTTTCGGCAAGGCTCCCGCAGGTTTTCATGACGCCGGTGACGAAGAACAGCACCAGCAGAGCAAGGCCGACCGCTTGGAGGCCGCCGTGAATGTTCTGCACCACGCCCCAGATCGCGCCGCCTTTGAAGGTCTCCGGCGACTGTGAGATGAGCTGCCAGACCTCGGCCAGCTTTTCATTCCATGTGTTGAGCGCGTTTTGCAGGTTCTGAACGACCCAGCTGTCTGACATTCAGATGTCCTCCTTTCCGCAGAGTGGGGCAAAGTGGCGGAAACCACCTTGCCCTTCTGCATGTTTTTCAGCCGGTGATCATGTTCAGAATCTCTTTTGCGAAGGTGATGACAACGCCGCCCGCGAGAGTCAGAAACCCGTTGCTGCGCTGCGAGGGATCGTGGCTGGAGAAGGACAGGCCGACCTGCACGATGCCCCAGCCCAGCAGGATCAGACCCACGGCACGGATCAGGCCGAAGATAAACTCCGACAGATTGTTGATGACTGCGATGGGGTCGCCGTCCGCGTAGGCGGTCATGCCCAGGCCCATGACGAGAGCGGCCGCGGTGATGGCTGCGCTGTACGCACGAAAGCCTTTCTTGACGATTCGGGGCGCAGGCAGCTTTACCAGGGATTTAGTGTTTTTGCTTTTTCTCATTTGATTTTTCCTCCTGTAAAAATAGTATTTCTTCCAGCTCCTCTTCGGAGAGAAGATCGTATTGGGATTCCGCTTCCTCGAAAGCGGCTGCGGGCAGATTTTTCACGTCCGCAAAAGAGACGGTGGCGACGGCATTCTCCGTGCCGCCGTGGAGATAGGGCGCGGCTTTTCCGTCCGTGGTCAGGGCCACATTGGGATGCTTGAGAATGTCGTACTTGTCATCCATGATGGGGCGTTCGCCGCGGATAAAAAGAAGCGCCTTGCTGTTGTCCAGAAGGCGCACCTCGGTCGCGTCCATCAGCTCGCGTCCGGTGATCTGATAGTTGGTGGAGTAGCTGCCGCTGCGTCCGCTGCTTTTCCCATAGGTGTTGGTATCAATCGTGGCTTTGCCAAGCAGCTCGGATACATACTTGTGCGTTCCCTGCTCGTTGCCCCCGAGATACAGAAACTCATCGCAGTTACCCACAATGCTTTCCCACTGCTTGTCAAACAGGGCTTTGAGCTGTGCCATGTTTTGCAGAATGATGGAGACGGATACCTCGCGGGAACGCATGACGGCAAGAATTTTGTCAAAATCATCCGGGAGCGAGACGTTCGGAAATTCGTCCATCAGAAAATGTACATGAACTGGAAGCCTGCCTCCGTATTTGTAGTCAGCCAGATAGAACAGCTGCTGAAAGAGCTGTGTATAGAGGACGGAAACCAAGAAATTGAAGCTGGTATCATTGTCTGGAATGAGCGCGAACAGTGCGACCTTCTTTTCACCGAGACTTGGCAGATCCAGCTCGTCTGTCGCGGTCAGTCCCGCAAGGCTTTCCAGGTTGAACTTTTCCAGCCTCGCTGCCAGCGTGATCTGGATGCTTTTGAGGGTTTTGGCGCTGCCGCTGTGGTAGTCCTTGTAATACTTCACTGCAATATGATTCGGAGAGCGCATTTCCAGACGCTCAAACAGCTCGTCCAGCGGCGACTGATAGGTTTCATCGTCCTCCCGTACATCGGCTGCCCGCAGCATCTCCATGACCATGGGAAAGTTCTGCTCATCGGGCGGAGCCTCATAATGCAGATAGAAGATCAGCGCGAGAAGCAGCATGGAGGCAGCAGTGTCCCAGAAGGGATCGTTGGATTTGCTGTCCTTTGGCGTGGTGCTCTTAAAGAGGTTGGTCACAAGCCGCTGCACATCGTTGTCGTTGCGAAGATAGACAAAAGGATTGTAGCAATGGCTGCGCTCCATATTCAGGAGATCAAGCACCCGCACCTCGTAGCCCTTTTGCTCCAGCAGGTACCCAGTGTCGCGGACGAGCTCACCCTTCGGGTCCAGGACGACAAAGCTGGTGTTGGCCTGACAAAGATTTGGCTTCGCATAAAATCTTGACTTGCCTGCGCCGCTGCCGCCGACCACCATGGTGTTGAGGTTGCGCCGGTGCTTTCTACCATCCAGTCCCATGCGCACGGATTGGGTAAACAGTCTGTTTTCTTCCGGCTTCTTCGCCCGGTACTTCTTGTTTACGGCGTGAGCGTTGCCCCACTTGGCAGAGCCGTGTTCCTCGCCGCGTCGATAGTTGCGGCGCGTAGAGAAATAAATGCCGAGAATCAGGCCATAGGCAAACAGAAAAAGGAGGACAGTATTCAGGCTGTCCTCGCAAAGCTCAATTTGGGTAGGATTGTTCATGACCTCGATGAACTGCGAAAGCATCTCCGGCAAGCCGCCCGACGCGGCGGGAGCCATCAGCAAGCCCAGCCAGACGACGGGGATAATACCCAGCAGACAAAGAATCTGGACGCTCTGTTTATCTTGCTTCATCCCGGCATCTCATTCTTTTCGTCGGAGCGTCGATGGTTTTCAGCAGCAGCTCGTCCACAATATCTGTGGGGCGTTCCTCTCCGATCAGGCCGTTGCGCATGTCGTTGAGAGCATTGATCACGACGCCGTGTTCATAGGGGTCAAGGGTCAGAATCCGCATTTCCTCTTTCCCCATCTCATCGCTCCTGTTCCTTCCCGCGCGGCGTCTTGGACTGCTCCAGCGCCCGGTTCATGCGTCCGGTGATCTCCTTTGCTGTCTCGCCGATCTCGCTCAGCTGTGACCGGATGCTCTGCGGGTCAGCTTCCCGGAAGCTGTCGGGCAGGCGAGAGAAATCGTAGTTGCTGACATCAACGCCATAGCGCTTGCACACCACATAAGAAACGCTGTAGGCGGCAAAGCCGGCGTCCTCGCGGGTATAATCCGGTCTGGAGATTGCCAGTTCCGCGTGGGCGAGCTCCTTGGAGAGACTGCGGAAAATGTCATGGGCATCCATACCCCGGCGCACGAAGATCGTCTTCTGATCATGGTCGTATAGCGCGCCCATGTTGTTGGGCAGCTCGTCCACGCCCTGAATGGGAACCGGGGCCTTGTGGATCAGGGCCTTCAAAAGCTGCCGGTCATCCGGCACTGGCGCGGGCGGCATCCTGGTCTTGGATATGGTCTGGGAAACATCAAAGACATGCTTCACATTCCAGCCGGTTCCGATGCTCCCATCGTCACGCTCGTAGTTGTTGCCAGCCTCCAGAATTTTGATATGATTCTCTCCGCGCTTGATGGAAACGCCTTCCTTCCTCCAGCCGTTGAAATCCCGAAGCTGCGTAGCCAGCGGCCTCTGTGCCATCACCAGCAAAGCATTGGTGGCCGAGTAATGGATCAGGCGGCTTTTCACATCGAGGAAGCTCTTGTACTTGTCACCGTCTGCGCTGACCTCCAATGTGGTCTTGTCCGCCAGCTCATAGACCGCCTGACGCTCGGCCTGCTTCTTTTCCACCCAGGAGTCTTTGTCAAAGGGGCGCTCTTCGGGGGCGTCCTCCGCCTGGGCTTCAAACAGATCGTCAAAGTTGTTCATGGTCAACTCCTTTCTCCTTTTGCTTTCGCTTTCCGTTTTGGCGGCTGGATATGCTCCAGCATTCTGGGGCTGGGCTTTTCCTTTGCCTCAGCCTCCCGGACAGCCGTCTTTTCCGCCTCCCTCTGCTTTTGACCTTCGCGGATCTCACGCAGCTCCTCCCGGACGGAAGGGCGTTCCGCAGCTTTTTCAGCAGTACCCTCGGCGGCTTTGGATTGCGTCCTTGAGATAGGCTCGGACAGAGGGAATTTTTCCGTCCTCGCCCCGGTGGGGTTTGGGATTTCCTTCTCCTCCTTCACCGGTGCTTTCATCAGGTCATCCAGAAGGCGGTCCTCATCACCCTTCTCCGGCACGGGCGGCTCTGCCGTCTTCTCGGCACGGGACTTTTCGATCTCATGCTTGATGGAAGCGGCATCCACGGTGGCCAGCTTGAAGCGCTCCACGATTCGGTTGATCTTGCTGGCGTCCTCGGCACGGACCATGATATCTACCAGTCCGTCCGCGGATGGCTTTTTCTCCCGCAGCGCGCAGTACACGACGCCATAACGCCTGGCCTCGACAGTGAACTGCTTCAGGTGCTGCTCCGGGAGTGTAAACACCTTCAGCTCCTTGCCGGATTTCAGCATGGCGCTCAGGCGCTGGTGGCCTCTGGTCTTTGTATGATCCCGATTCTTGTAGATGGTGTAGAGCGCGGCGGCAATGTTCTTTGCGGCAGAGCCGGTCAGCTTCAAAGCTACCTCGGTGCCCTCCAGTGACAGTCTAACGACCTGCTCTGCCGCGTCGCCTGAACTGTTCATCGCGTTTCGTTCCCTCCTTTTCCTTGGCTTTTTCTTCTTCTTGGATAAAGTGCAGCTTCTCCAGCATCACGCCGGAGCGCACCGCAATGTCGTCACATAAGCGCACCTCCTTCCTCAGTTTTTTCAGCTCAGCAGATCGGGCGGCGATCTCCTCTCGGACCTTCGCCAATTTCCCGTCGTCGGTTTTCACGGCGACAGTACGCTGGCTTTTATACAGAGATTTACGCTCAGCGGTCACGGTGCTGATTCTCTTCTCCAGGTTTTCTTTATACGAAGAAAGCTGCTCGCCCGTGTCAATGCGACAGCGGGCCAGCAGCCTAACTTCTTCGGCTATGGCGTCCATTTTCAGCAAATCCTCGCGGAGAAGGAAATGGAGGCGTCGGATACTTCTCGGCTTCTTCCTTGGAAAATAGCCGAGGAGAAAACAGTAGTGATAGTACAGCGCTCGGAACCCGGTTGCCTTGCTGAGCTTCTTTACGCAGCCCTTGCAGGGAACCTTACGGAACTGCCGTTCCGGCTCCGGCAGTGGGCGTTCACGCACCCGTTTCATAAGAATACGTTCTGCGATGCCGGCAACGGAATAGTCGTACCCAAAGTGGCGCTCTATCTTGTAGAAGCATGGCGAGCCGGGCGGTTTGAGATACAGGAGCTTCTTGATGCTGATCTCATACCCCTGTTCTTTCAGGCAGTTCCAAAATTGATTCATCGTCATGGACTGACGGATCGCTTCGTCCACGTCATCCTTTACAAGATCGCGCCAGATGGGGCGGCCTTCCTGCTTTGCCTTCCATACCGCGTAATGGTCGGCCCTGCCCGGAAGCGGATTTTCGATTACTGAAAGACCGTATTCCCGGCAGAGCTCGTCCGAAACCTCCCGCATCGCTTTGTAGTCCTCGATTGTGCGGTGATACTTGATCCCGTCCACGAAGGAGACTGTGTTCACGACGAAGTGGTTATGCAGATGATTGGAGCGGTCCAGATGAGTTGCGACAAGCACCTGATACCGGTCGCCCCAGAGCCGCTGCGCCAGTTTTACGCCGATTTCATGGACGATCTCCGGCGAGGCCTCACCCGGCGCAAAGCTCTGATATCCGTGATAGGCCACGGTGCCGTCTTCCTTGCCGAACTGACGTTTGACAGCCATCATCTCCTCGCGGGCGGTGCCGGGGAAACAGTTGACGCCGGAAACAAAGCTCTGCATGATTTCTCCGTCCTCAATTCCGGTTTTCTCGTTGTTGAGGGCGTATTCGATCACATCGCTCAGTCCCTGCGCCTGCTTCTCGCTCATGTTCTGCTTTTCGTAAAAGGCGGGGTTTTCGGTCTTGTCCGGGTTCTCAATGTAGATGACCACCTTTCCGAGCCAGCCCTTGACCCGCCACAGAGAGGTCACGGCCATCAACGATCCATCGGCATGGGGGAGACCACGGCGTCGGTGATCGTGCGGATAGCATTCTCCAGCTTCCGCACCTCCTCATTGTATCGCTGCACGTCGATGACATTCAGGGTGTGCGCTTTCTGCGCGATCTGATTAAGATTTCTGCCGATCCCGTACAGCGCGTTCATCAAGTCGCGGTAGTCGGGAGGCGGCAGTTCCCGCGGCTGAAAGCCGTTGACCAGGTGGCGTAGAAAGACAGTGCGGGAAAGGCCGGTTGCCTTGACTTTGCGATCAAGAAGATCGGCCTCCCTCGTGTTCAGATAAAACTGGATACTAACATTCCTCTTTCTCGTACTCATACATTACCTCCTCATTGATGTCGCTTCGGGACGCTTGCAGCAGGCACATAGTAAAGACACCGACGAAGCTGCCCAGCACGGTGCCAAGCCAAAACCACAAAAATGTGTGCATGATAAACTCCTTTCAAATCTGGGGGCGCGGGGGCTTTGCCCCTGCTCTCTGCCTTTGTGTCATGACAAAGGCGATGCTTGCTGGTATATTGCAGACCCGTTCTCCCTCTTGGTCGAACAGGGGTTGCGGCCAGCCGAAACACTATCTTTCATAACCCTGATACGGCTGAAACGGGACGGCCTTGACCCCATCTCTCGTGCTGTAGAATTGCTCAGGTCGCATAAACTGTCGGCTGTATTTTTTGATCTGCTCGTCCGACAGACTGCCGAAGCTCTCCCCGCTGCAATCACAGATAAACGCGGGACCGGCAATGATGTCATAGATTTCATGGTTTTCGTCGTACAGCGCGCGGTTCAGGGGAAGACCGTCAATTTTGCCTTCCTCATTGCAGACAATACAGACCTCTTCCTCAAAGGGATAGATCGCCTGTATGTCCCCCTGCACCACGCGCTGCATGGCTTCGAGACTGCTCTCGATCTCTGCTGCCTTTGCCATTCTGTTGGGCTCCAACAGGACGACCCGGATCTTATCTTCGCTCATCTTTCTGCGCTCCTTTCCTTCGTTTTTGAAATCGGTATGCCCAGGCGCATACACAGACAGTCGTTGTAATCCTTGCCCTCGGGCGGTGGTCGTATGCTGACCTCATAGCTCCCGCTGAGCATCGTCTGCAAGGCTTGAGACGCTGAGCGCCCGGCGTAATCATTGTCCAGCCGCAGAACGATCTTCCTGATGCCGGAATGATCCTTGAGGTATTGCGTCAGGGCCAGCGGCATGGAGCTTTCCCGAAGCTCCTTCCGTGGCCGGTAGACGCCGGCCAGCGACAGCAGGTGATCCCGCCTCCAGTCTCTGCCGATATGCTTGCACATGGTCGCAAAGGAAAGCAGGTCAATAGCGCTCTCAAACAGATGCAGCGTGCCGCTCTTGTCCCTGGCCGGGATACTGAACGAAAAGCGCTTATCGCTGCCGGACGCCTCGCCCTTAAAGTCTGAGTCAACGCCTCGAAGGTTTACATAACGTGAATTTCCTGTGCTGTCCTGTCCCACGAATACAGCATTGTGATACTTTCTGCTCTCATAAAGCTGCCCTGTGGACAGGCAATAGCCGATCAGCTCCTGATCGATTCCACGCCCGGTCAGGTAATATTTAACTCGTACAGAATCACCGTTGGCCTCGGGCAGAAGCAGAGACCGCTTCGGCGGCTCCTTTCGTGGTGCAGGGACAACCGGCTGCGCGGCACAGCGCCCGACAATGGTTTCCACCGCCTCTTTGAACGGGGTGCCCCGCACCTTGATGAGATAGTCCAGCGCGGACCGCCCGCCGATGCTCTGGGAAAACCAATACCATTTTCCGTTGGAGATTTTCAAGCTGTCATGCTCGCGGGTGCAATAGGTGCCGCCGCCGAGGTGTACCAGCTCCTGCGGCTCGTAGTTGCGAAGATAGGTGTACAGATCCATCTGCTTTGCCCTGGACACCATATCTGCCGGGATATACGGCATAAAAAGCCCCCTTTCCATAGTCATGGATTAGCCTTGATGGAAGGCCGACTATGTAAAGGGGGATATGAAAAAGGAGCGGTTTCTCCGCTCCCTTCTTACTGTATTATTTACGCAGGCTGTCTTGCCTGAATGTACAAATCTATATCTTCGACAATATAGTTTGCGCCAGTCGTGTGCAGAGCCTCAAAGCATGAGTACAGGTATTCCCATACTCTATACTGACTGAACAACTCAGCAACCTGTTTGCCCGTCAGCTTCTTTGCAGCTTTATACTGCTCTGTACAATATACCATGAAATCTCCCTGTCTGCTCATTTTACACCTCCTCAGGTAACTCAAACACGCCGGTTTTCTGTTCTTTGTCGAACATATTATATATGGTGAGCGGGCTCAAATGCCAGAGCTTGGTGTCTTCCTGCTCCAGTAGGGAATATACTCCGGATTCATAAAACGCCTTTGAAGCTGTGATTTCGTCCGTTTTATAGTTTTCCACGATGAGCTGAAGCACCTGTGGAACCAAAATTGTCATGACAGCCTCAAATTTCTTGTCACGCATCACATTTCCTCCTCCGGCACGGTGCCGATAAACCGCAGGTACGAGAGTGCTTTCTCTGTTGAAAACACCAACTGATCATACAACTTCTTAATTCTCAGAGCTTCCAATGTCTGCTCCTTTGTGAGAAGACCGGCAGTATAGAGGGTAAAGGTTCTGTAGACGTCATCGTTAGCAACCGGGCCGAAGATGAAGTCATAGGTTTCCCCTTCGTAGTTTCCGGACCGATTCTCTGACACAAAATCCAGCCATGCTTCACTGGCAGAGTCAAATTTCAACAGTTTCCCTTCTGCGAAGGCTTTTTCTGCGTCGATTTCATAGACACTGACTGTCTTTTGGCCTTCTCTTCTACGTTTGGTAACTTTGTCCGCGAAGCTGATAGCCTGCGCCTTGTTCGTTGTCGTATAGAAACCATAGCCAAAATCCAGAAAACGGTTTTGCTTGATGAGTCTTGGTTCCGAGACAATGACATTACTTCCGTGGTAAAGGATCATACATATTCCTCCAAAATACTCTGGGCGATCCTCTGTTCTTCATACAGGGACTGAACCATTATTTCAATATGTTTGCGGTGTTCGACCTGTTCACGAATCTCCTCAACCTTGCCGACCGGGACATACTGTGATATGACCCTTTTCCCGTCCCGATATTTCAGATAATAATAGGTTCTGTTCCCAACTTGCTTTTCCGACAAAACACCTTTTGGCAGTTTATCTTTTACTTGGAGATAGCTCTCCAACATGCGATCAATTCGCTGCTTTTCCTGTATTACCGTTGTCATGATCATACTCATGTCATCACCTGCTGCTATTATACACAACACAGGGCCAGAAATCAATGAATTGTTGTGTAATAACGTGGATATGAAAAGGAGCGGTCTCCGCTTCCTTTGTGCTGTACTCTTTTTTGCAAATCATTTGCAACGGTTTTCAGATGAGGCGGGCATTTGCCCACCTCATCTATTCGATCTGCATACATTTCTACATTTTATATGCAGATAACCGACTTGCTCGCTAAATTGCCCCGATCTCTTTCAAATAGGAAAAGGCGTCTGCATGCCCGCGAAAATAGATGTGCTGCCGCTCCAGGTTCTCCATCTGCCATCTAAGGCGCATGGCCTGCACCACAGCATTGTGCTGCTGTTCGGTCAGCGATACGGCTCCTGACTCTTCAAGAAGAGAGTCAATAAAGGGGTATTGCTGCTTCAACTCCGTCAATTTGTGGAACAGATCGGCATACTCTTGACTTGTTGTACGAAGATCCACCACGATGTCGCTGTCGATTTCGGAGAAGGATTTCCGGATACGTTCCGGGAGATCAGTGTAGGATTCATTCATAACTGAAAACTCCTCTTTTTTCAGAGATCATAACCCAATTGGGTAAGAACATCAAACCTGTAACCTATTTCTATCGGGCGAGGTTGAAAACCCCAATTTGTTTGCGTAACGCATATTACATAATGTCATAAGCGCCGCCGAAGTCCCGATAGACACAGGCCAGCAGCATATCGCTCTGGTCTACCATCCAGCGATTTCGCTCACGAATCGCGGCTTTCGGATGAACGCCGGCAAGCTCGATGGGGATCATAACATCATCATACTCCGTTTCAAAGAGGTTTTTGTCGGTGTTGACCCTGTTCGTCATATAGGGAAGCACCAGGACAAGACGCAGCTGCTTTTCGGGAAAGCGGTGTCTGGCTGCGCGAACAGCGGAGGCACATTTACTGTCAAACTCACCCATCCCGCCAGCATAGAAAACAAACGTATCATCTTTTTCCATGATCGTGTCCAGAGTCGCAGCGATCTTTCTGTCAATATCAGGTACAAAAACATTCCGATGCCCTGCAAATGAACAGCACAACATGTGCATCACCTTTATAAACTTAATCTATTTCCGTATTATACGGATATAGATTATTATAATACGCTCGCCCCGTGATTACAATAATGCTATCTGATCGCGGAGGAGTGTTCCTATGGAGTTGGATTACAAAGCAATTGGCAAACGGATCAAGATCGCCCGCATCAACGCGGACATGACACAGGAGCAGCTTTCCGAGGCAGTTGGGCTATCTCCGACACATCTGAGCAACATTGAAACAGGAACCACACATGTCAGCCTCAACGCCATTGTGAATCTGGCGAACGCCTTGTCCGTAACAGCCGATGATCTTCTGTGTGACAGTATCATCAAGGCCCGTCCGCAGATTGAGCAGGACATCGCCGCTGTCATTGCGGACTGCGATGACTATGAGATCCGCATGATCCGTGATGTTGCGAGTGCCCTGAGGGAAACACTCCGCAAGAACAAGAACCTGCAGCAATCATGACCGACCATTTTACGGGAGCAAGCCTGTGACGGACTTGCTCCCGTTTCTGTCAGATGAGGCTGTATTTCCACTCCTCATATTCTTCCCGTGAGAGATTTCCGGATGCCAGTTTCCTTCGCATATTCCGCCAGGAAAGCAGCAGGCAGTGAAGCTGTGTGATCCCCATGCTCGGAATCTCCATCTGTATCCGGGTAACCGATCCTTCCTGCAATACGGTCAGAGAAAATCGCTCCTCGAGAGAGAGCAACGTGTTCATCAGTGCAGCAGGGTCATCAAAATCCGGCGCGCTCAGCGCTGCGGGAGACACACCCAGCGCGGTGGCCATAGCCCTGAGTAAAGGCTCTTTGGGACTGCGGCTGTCATTTTCATACTGTGCGATCCGCACGTCCGCGGATGCGACGGGGAAGCCGACCCTGCGCCCCAGCTCTTTCTGGGTTATTCCCCGGCGTTTGCGGTGGTACTTGATGTTTTTACCGACACTCATTTCGATCCTCCTTTTTTCGGTCAATCGGGCTTTTTTCATTCTCATCCCGATCCCCGTCAACGATTTCGTTTTCCCGTTTGTCCATATTCAGTTTGATGTTCAGCTCATTCAGCCTGGCAGTTTTTTGTTGCAGCTCTTCCTCCTGTGGGAAGGGCTTCTCCACCTCTGCTTTGGCGTTTTCAAGCTGGACTTTTACGTTTTCAAGCTGCGCCTCGGTATTGTGCATTTGATCTTCAAAGCCCTCCAGAAGATTGTCCATGCGCTGGATATTGCCGAAAATGTCCGTGCCGAGAACAGCCGTGTGCGTGAGGCTACCGATCAGGGCGACCTTGTAGTTTCGTGTGAGGGTATCAAAGGACAGCTCCATGGCAAAGCCCCGATAGCGTCCGATGGGGACGGCGGCGGGGCTGGTCATGTTCTGGCAGGCCTCCAGAATGGCGGAGCCTGCCGCTTTCTTTTCCGTGAAGGTTATGCCCTCCACGATCATGGGAGAAAACCCGTCCGTGTTGGGCTTCGTGTTTTCGGCCAGCCTCTCCATATCCTCCTTATAAGCTTCAATTCGCTGCTCGTATGCTGAAATCTGCTGCGGGAACTCCTTGATGATCTGATCCTCCAGCGCATAACGCTGGCTCAGGTGGTTTGCCTTCAGGAGCTTCAGGCGGGAGACTGCCACGTCGAGGTCCATTTTTTCCTTGATCTCCGGGTTGCCACTGCACAGGGCCTTGATCTCGGCGTAGCTGAGCGCGGTTTCGTCAATATCCTCCGCTGAACGCACAGGGCTTTTTGAGGTCATGATCTGACCGATGAACTTTTGCTTGCTTTCCACGAGCTGATACAGGTAGCTGTCAAAGGTGTTTTCCGTTACATAGGTGAAGATATCCACCTCCGGGTTTTCGTTTCCCTGGCGGACAATACGGCCCTCACGCTGCTGGAGGTCGGCGGGACGCCAGGGACAGTCCAGGTGATGCAGGGCGATCAGCTTTTTCTGGACATTGGTGCCCGCGCCCATCTTCTGCGTGGAACCGAGAAGCACCCGGATCTGTCCGCTGCGGACCTTTCCGAACAGCTCCTTTTTCTTGACCTCGGTATTGGCTCCGTGGATATAGGCGATTTCCTCGGCAGGGATGCCTTTGGCAATGAGCTTATCCCGGATGGCGTCATAGACATTGAAGTGCCCGTCATTGCGCGGTGTAGAGAGATCAATAAAGATCATTTGTGTTGACCTCTGCGGCGTGGTACGCTGCCAGATTTCAAAGACATTCTGGGCGCAGGCGGCCACCTTCCCGGTTTCGCTCTCCGGAAGCAGCTCATTCATCAGCCGCTGATCCAGCGCCAGCTTGCGCCCGTCATTTGTGATGACCAGCATATTGTCCTGCGAGGAATTGACCATGCCACTGCGCACCTTTTCGGCGCGTTTTGCAAGACCATCCACCATGTCCTTCTGTATTTCAGACGGCTTCAAAACCACATTGTGGTAGTTGGCATGGGGAACGGGAAGATTAAGCATGTCTGCCGTCTGGATATCCGCGACCTCCTTGAACATGGTCATGAGCTCCGGGAGATTGTAGAACTTGGCAAAGCGGGTCTTGGCCCGGTAGCCGGTGCCCTCCGGCGCAAGCTCAATGGCCGTGACGGTTTCCCCGAAGGTCGAGGCCCAGGAATCAAAATGAATGAGCTCATTTCGATGCAGTGTGCCATACTGGAGGTATTTTTGCATGGTATACATCTCTACCATGGTATTGCTGATCGGGGTGCCGGTGGCGAAGACAACGCCGTGACCTCCGGTCAGCTCGTCCAGATACCGGCACTTCATATACAGGTCGCTGGACTTCTGTGCCTCCGTCTGGCTGATACCGCCGACATTCCTCATTTTTGTAAACGCGGCGAGGTTTTTATAGTAATGCGCTTCGTCGATGAACAGGCGGTCAACGCCCAGCTCTTCAAAGGTCACAACGTCATCCTTACGGGATTGGTCGTTGAGCCGGTCAAGCTTGGCCTGAACCTGCTTCTTGCTGCGTTCCAACTGCTTGATGGAGAAACGGTCGCCGCGATTGTGCTTGATTTCCATGATGCCGTCCATGATTTCGTCCATCTGCTGTTGGAGCATTTCCTGCTGGCGTGCAAACGAGAGCGGAATTTTCTCCAGCTGGCTGTGGCCGATGATGATGGCGTCATAGTCGCCGGTGGCGATGCGTCCGCAGAAGCGCTTGCGGTTCTTGGTCTCAAAGTCCTTTGCCGTGGCCACGAGGATATTTGCGCTCGGATAGAGCTGCAAGTATTCCGAGGCCCACTGCTCCGTGAGGTGGTTCGGCACTACGATCAGGCTCTTCTGGCAGAGGCCCAGGCGCTTGCTCTCCTGTGCCAGCGCCACCATCGTAAAGGTCTTGCCGGCACCGACCACATGGCCCAGAAGCTCGTTTCCACCGTAGAGCCCACGCGCGACCGCGTTAAGCTGATGCCGGCGCAGACTGATCTCCGGATTGATCCCGGCCAGACTCAAGTGGCTGCCGTCATATTCGCGGGGACGAACAGAGTTGAACTTCTCATTGTAAAGCCGGGTCAGGCGTTCACGTCTCGACGGGTTTTTCCAGATCCACTCCTGAAACGCCTGCTTGATCTGTTCCTGCTTGGCCTGCGCGATGGCGGTCTCTTTCTTGTTCAGCACAGCGACACGCTTTCCCTCCGCGTCCTCAATATAGTCGAAGATCCGAACGTCCTTCAGGTTGAGGGTCTGCTCCAGAATCTTATAGCCGTTGATGCGGTCTGTGCCGAAGGTGCTGTTTGCCCGGACATTCCCGCTGTCGCCAGACTTTCCCTCAATATTCCACTCGCCGGTATAGGCCGAGAAATGGACCTTGATCTTCCAGCGGGCATAAAAGGGCGTACTGAAAAGCTCGTACATGAAATCCTCATAGTCCTCCGGGGGAATCCAGGTCGTACCCACGCGGACGGAGATTTCCGCCGCCGTCAGGTCCACCGGCTGCACCTTTTCCAGCGCCTCCACATTGGGGGCAAAAAGCTCCAGGGAAGCCTCCGCATGGAGCCGGGCTGTGCGAAGCTTCTCCCGGACATTGCCGGAGAGATATTCGTCGGCGGGGAGATACTTGCGCTGTCCGTTTCCGGAGCCTGCCTCATACAGCGGATTCAGAAAGATGACACCGCGGAGATCGTTGCAGATTTCCACCTCTGTTTTGTTGCTCAGCTCCATCATATAATTCATATCCACATGCGCTTTCTCTGCCAGTGAAACGGCCAAGGCCTCGGATGCGGTGTCCACATGGGTGATTTCCACGCGCTGCTTGATCGTGCGCCGGGAGAACATATCCGCCTTGCGGATAAAATTGCCCTCATCATCCAGCACCTCCAGCGAGGACAGGAGGAAATAGGAGTTGTCCGTATTGAATACGGATTTATTGGCGCGGGAGTTGATGATACCGTACTTTGCGCTGAATGCGTCGTACAGCGCGTTCAGTCGTGCCTGCTCCGTCTCGATCATGGTGTCGGGGTAATCCTCCGTCTGGTAGGCGATGAGCTGGCGTACACATTCCCGGATGTCGATCAGACCCTTGATCCGGCTCTCGGCGGTGACGGAGGCATTGATGGGCGTCATGCGGCTGTTTTCCCGGTAGTAGACCTTCCCGTCCACGAGGGTATAGCTGAAATTGCGGACGGAGGGGTCGGCGGGGATAGAGAGGTCTTCCTCCTCTTCGGCCAGCTCCTCCGTTTCGTATTCGGTGAGGCTGCCGCTGATGCCCTGCACCGCCTCGGTCAACAGCTCGCCCAAATCCTGATCCTCATAGGGAATGCAGGCAGTCTCCAGCCCGTAGGGACCGCTGATCTCCCGCATTTCGCCCAGGATCATTTCAGGATGATCGACGAAATACTGGTTCATCCTGAGTCCGTTTGCATCGGTATTGAGGTGAACCCAGTCCGGCTCCTCCAGCGTCAGGGTGTCCCGCTTCTGAAGGAACAGAATATCCGAGGTGACATCAGTGCCTGCTGCGTCCTTGAAGGTGTTGTTGGGCAGGCGCACAGCGCCCAGCAGCTCCGCGCGCTGTGCAATATATTTGCGCACAACGGGGCTCTCCTTATCCATCGTGCCCTTGGAGGTCACGAAAGCCACGATGCCGCCGGGGCGTACCTTGTCCAGCGTTTTTGCGAAGAAATAGTCGTGGATCAGGAAACTGTGCTTGTCATAGCGTTTATCCGACAGTTTGAAATTGCCGAAGGGGATGTTGCCGATAGCAACATCAAAAAAGCTGTCCGGCAGCTCCGTTTTCTCGAAGCCCTGGACAGCGATGGAGGATTTCTGATAGAGCTGCTGCGCGATGCGCCCGGAGATGGAATCCAGTTCAACGCCGAAGATGCGGGCGTCCGCCATGCTCTCGGGCTTCATGCCCAGAAAATGACCGATACCGCAGGAGGGCTCCAACACGTTCCCGTTCTGAAAGCCCAGGTTCTCCATTGCCTGATACATTGCGCGGATTACGACGGGCGGAGTGTAGAAGGCCGTCAGCGTGGACTCTCTCGCGGAGCTCAGTTCCTCATCCGTCAGCACTACCCGCAGCTCCGGGTAATGGGGATTGCTCTCATCGAAAAAATCCGCCAGCCCGCCCCAGCCGACGTAATCCGCGAGGATGCGCTGCTCGTTGCTGTCGGCCAGCCGATGCTCCGATTCCAGCTTTTTCAGGAGCTGGATTGCCATGATGTTATGGTGGAAGCGTTCCAGCGGCGTTCCGACGCCGATCCTGTCATCCGTGATTTGAAAATCTCTGCGGTAGTCGCTTTGAATTTCCGGATAGAGCATGGTGGGTGTCAGTTTGCTGCGCGGCCTGGGAGCAGGAGGGGCAAGGACGGTCTCTTTTTCGGCGGGCTCCGGCTTTGGCACATTGATCGGCTCCGGGTTGCCCTCCTCAAATGCAAAGACATCCTGCCCGGTCTGCTCAGACAGCTCCGCAGCCAGTTGCGCCTGCCGCAGCATCTCGTCAAGACGGCTCTCTGGCTCATCGTTTTGGCTGACTTCTTCTGCGCTTTCGGGCACCTCGTCCTGCTTCGGTTCGTCTGCTCCCTCCACGGTATGATGGAGCTGATCGTTCAGCGGATTCTCGGCGAGCATTTTCAGAAAATCTGTCTGGCTGTATTCTGTTTGCAGCAGAGGAAAGCGCGTGTCCTGAAGCACAACGGTGTCCGTGCCATAGAAAACAACCTCATATTCCTGTGCTCCGATATCCACCGTCACGCCCTGTGTGATCCGGTATCCCTTCGGCAGCGTGTTCGCTTCCGCCGCAGTCGGTTCCATAGCTTCGTGAAGCTCGTCGTTTTGCTCTTCCGGAACTGTTTCGGCAGCCTTTGCCCGGAGATCCCGTTCTTTCAGATATTCGGAATATGCCTCTTTTTCGGCATTGCTCAGGTATCGGTCGGCGGCAATCAGCTCGCGTATGCGCTTTTCCACCTTCGGCCAGCGCAGCAACACGGAGCCTTCGTCCCGTAGATTGGGGCGGATCAGAATGCCCTTAGAATCGTGATCTTCCCAATACCCGGTTCCGGGGATGGCGTCTGAATGTCCGCCAATGCCATATTCGTTTTTGAGAAATCTGACGTTCTCCTCGGCGCTCTCGCCTTTTTGGAATTGCTCATAAATACGGTATTTCCCATGGGAGTAACCGCTTCCATGTGTGAGAACGTAGTCGATGGCAGCTTGCGGTAGGGTGAAAGTGGTGCTTTTCTCAGCCTGCGTCTCTGCCAGCATGGAAACCTGCTCGCCCTCTGTAGGCAACGGGCGCTCATCCGGCGAGAGCCATTGCTCTGTAAGGATCATGCCATGAATCATGTCTGCTACAAACGGCCAGCGGATATACACCTCCGCCTCCGGGCTGTCTTGGTGTCCTCTCCAGACGTGAAGGAGATCGTCATAGGCCTGATAGCCAGCCGTCTGCCCGTTGGAAAGCGTCTTCTCGACCGGTACACCGTCAAAGAAGGACTTAGCAAAATTGCCGCGTTCTCTCCGATCCTCATGATCGGCAAAGTACGCGGCAATCGTCACTCTATGATCCTTTAAGGCGTCGCTTGTGCGGATCAGCTCCTGCTTCTCCGCGTCCTGATGATAATACGCGATCTCTGTGCGGGCATCGAAGTCATGTCCGCTTAGCTGTAGATCAGCTCCGTCAGAATCGTCTCCTCGGCTCTCTGTCGGATGCTGTTCATCCGCTGCACCCAGGTCATCTGATCCGTCGCCTTCAGCGTCTCCGTCACGCCCTCGGCCCTCGCCATCTGCGCCGTGATCAGCTCCAGCCGGTTTAGGGCCTCCTGCTCCGTCGCCAGCAGATGTTCCGTCAGCTTCCCGGTCGTCAGCAGGTTCGTGTAGATCACTCGCCGCTGTTCTCTCAGAAACCGGCGTCTCAGCAATGCGTATTTCCCAAGAGTCACCTCCGGCTCGTCCGGGGGCAGCAGGTTGGGCAGGCGGTACCCGCTCTCCATTCTGTAGCTCAGCTCGTTCATGTTCAGCGCTCCTTTCCGTGTTTGCTTCTCTGATTACAGGATACTCTTCTGCGGGCACTTGCGCAAATGTGCGATTTTGATTCTGCGGCTGCCGCTCCTGAGCGCGCACTGTGCGGGCGATCTCGGACAGACACATCTGAGCGATATCGCCCGTCGCCACACCCAGGGTGTTCAGCGTTTCCGTGGTATTGAAATCCACAATGCCGCGGAAATCCTCATCCGAGAAGTAGGGAGACGGATCAATTCCGCAGCGGGCCAAAAGCATATAGCCCACGCTGCCTGCCAGCAGCGTCCGATACCGTACCTCCAGATTCAGGTCATCCAGCTCTTCCAGAAAGCTTCCGTCCTTATACCGGCGGAGCTCCGCAAGATAGTCCTGCATGTTGTCCTCCACCGCGTTCTTTGCGGCGGAGAGGAGCGCCGGCGCGAGAGACAGTCTGTTTTCCAGTTCTCCGAAGCTGTTCTCCAGCGTCTCCGTAACCGCGCCCTCATACTCCCGCCGCATCTTCCAGATGGGGACGCGGCTGGCAAAGCGCCCGGTGTGGGTGTCAGAGATATCAAAGTAGTATTTTAACCGGGTCCTGCTTGTCGTGTCGGTGTTGAAAACCGCGATGCCCGTAGCCCCACGGTTCACCCAGCGCCCAAACTGGCGATTCCATTTCTCAATCTCCAGCACGGCGGTGGCGTCGGGGCGCTGGGCGAAAAGCAGGAGCTGCTCATCGAAGCTGAGCCGGTAATTCCGGCAGGCTGTGTTCAGAAACCGCTGCCATTGCGCGGGCTCCGTCACGCCCTGCCGAGTGCGCTCATAAAGCTCGGTGATCAGCTCATATTTCTTTGCCATCGCTTCCTCCTATCTCTCGTGTTCCCGCTGCTTCTCCTTTTTCGGCGGGTGTCTTTTCATATAGTCCCTGAGCGTGGTCTCCACGCCCTCATATTTCCAGTCCTTCTTCGGGTCGATATCCCGATAGGCGTTGTCCCGATAGGGCACCTGGGTCATCTTGATCGGCTGGCTGGAGATGAGGGTGCCCCAGTGATTCACCAGAATCCAGTTGCCAAGCTGCACGGGTTCGCCGTGCCCCTCGTCGTCATGGCGCACCTCATACAGATACAGCCCCTTCGGGACAGTGCTCTTGTCAACGTGCATCGCAGTGAACAGCATGGGCACGCCCAGCACGGTCACTTCCTCGAAGCTCTCTTTTCTCGCGTCGATTCCAAATCTCATAGCACTACCTCTCAATCGCCTGGGCCTGCCGCACGCGGGGAATGGAAAACCCGTAGACACGGGCAATATCGTCGCCGAGTCTGCGGGTGATCCTGGTCACGTCCGCACGGGTGGCGATTCCGCGATACAGTTTATCCTTCAGCAGGTCGATCTGACTTTCCCGGACCCCATCCTTATAGGCGCGGTACAGATAATGGTTTGTGCCGTCATGGTGTATGGCGTCGCAGCGCAGATCACCCAGCCGATCCACATACCAGGTGCTGTAATCCGTATCGGCATACAAGCAATCCCGGATATTGCCGCTCTCAATCTCCTTGTAACCGCATCGGCGGCCATACCAGAGACCGAGATCGCCGATCACAAGGATGGGCTGACTGAGCTGGATATTGAGGTTGGTGCGCTCATCATCCAGATAATCTCCATTGATCTCGTACATCAGGGCGATGCGCTGCTCCTCTGTCAAGTCCGGGTACTCTGCTTCCAGATCATCCCGCCAGTCCTCATAGTCCAGATCATAGTTGCTCCAGATAATGTGCCGGTCCTCCTTCATCGCGCGTCACCCCGATCCTTTACTTTTTCTATGCCGCGCAGCTCCACGCTGCTGTCGATCCAGCGGGTTCTGCCCTTCACGTATTCGTTTTCCGCGAGGAGCTTCGCCTCCTCCGGGCTGCGGGCCTGAACCGTGACGCTTCCATACCGGATTTCCTTCAGACGCACCCGGTATTTCATCGTGCGTCTCCGCGATCCTTCGGCCTGGGCTTCAGCGCATAGCCCTCAGCGTCATAGTTCCTCGGATCGGCGGCGGGCGTGTCCCATCCGAACATGGAGCCCGCAGCCATTGCCGCCTCCTGCGCCTTGGAAACGCCAAGCTTCTGATTGAGAAGCGTTGCGGCTTTTCGCGCCGTCTCCGGGTCGCCGCCGTTGTCTGTGGGGAAATACCCCTGTTTGCCGCGCTCAAGGGCCACCACGCCGCCCGTGGACTGGAGGACGGTGAAGCAGCGTTCCGGGAGAGAACTGCGGATCGGAATGACGGTACGCCCGGCGTGCTCCAGCATTTCCGCATACTCGCAGATATGATAGATATTGCTGCCGACCGCCAGATGATAGTCGTCAATGTAGCGGCAGATATGCTCTCGGCTTTCCCCGTCTGCGCCTGTTACACGAATGGCGTCACCATCCGTCAGGCGGAACTTCTCCTTGTAATGCGGGGTAATAAAGCGGATGCCCTTCTCCGCACTGTTCATGTGCCGCTCCAGCCAGTCGCGTCGGAAGCAGTAGCAATAAAGGTTATACACACCCCGATGGGGATTCAGGCGCAGCATGAAGGTATAGGACGGCGTATCCGCGCGAAAGCCGAATTCCTGATCGTTCCCGTAGCTGCTCTCAGGATGAGAGTAGCAGTATTTGGACAGGCTGCGGAGGTCCTTCAGCATACCTCCGTACTGCTTGTCCGAGCGCAGGGCGTTGATGAGTTCATCAAACTCGTTCTTGAAATCCTCGGTTTTCAGATCGCCCCGGTGATCCGTCCACGAGGAGAAAAAGCTCTTGCCGTCGCTGCCCATGTCGGCGCGCAGGTGTCCGATGCAGCCGGACTGTGATTCAATCTGACTGCTCTGAGAATAGCTGTACATCCGCTCCAGCGGGGTCATTGCTCTGATGCTGAGGTTCATTATCTGTCACGCTCCCTTTTCCTTGTCTTTTTGCTTGATTCTGCCAGCAACTTCTCATTAGCCAGCCTCTTTTCGCGCTTCTTCACATATTCCGGGTGATAGCGGTTGAGACTGCGGTCAATGCAGGCTTCATACTCGCCCACACGGAAAAACTCGTTGACGGGCGGAGTGAACAGCCTTTTGTCTATAAGCTCCCGAATCGCAACTGGCGCGTCACAGTCTTCCTCAAAGCACAAATACCGGCCTTCCACAAAACCGCAGGCACGGGCGTCAGGTGAAAGCAGCTCTTCTGCCACTTCCACAACAGTCATGATCCCGCCATGACTTGCTGTGCTGACGGAATAGACCCCGGTTACGAGTTCCTTGCAGGTCTGGACTTTTCCCCAGGGCGATTCTGTCGGAGGTGTGAACCTCCGTTCTTCCAAGGCCTGAATCTCTTCCATAGCCCTGGAGACAAGATCTTTTACTGCTTTTATTGGGTCGCTGTGATAATGTCCCCAGAAATAATGGGTGCCGTCTTTGCATTTCCAGGTCACGTAGTCATTGGGAATGTACTGACTCACGCCGAGGACAAATTCGGAATCTCCGACGTGAATGGAATCCGTAATAACATATCTGGCGTTAATACGAAGCATCAGCGCCCCTCCTTTCCCTTGGATGCCAGCTTTTTTTCAGCCTGCTTGAGCCCGTCAAGTCCGTCCTTTGCCCATTTTGGCAATTTGTCCAGCTCTATCACGCCGAAGATATCCCGGCGCTCAAAGCGGCTGTCTTTTCCGGTCACAAGATCCTTGCAGTAGCAAGCGGAGCCCCGACTGTGGGGCGATGCTCCAAAACCGCCTGTACACAGTCTAAGCTGGTACCGCGCTGATCGGAATTCCGGGCGGAGCACATCGGCGCGGATCACGACGACCTGGTTGTTCAGGTCGTCTTCGGAAGTGATCAAGGTGCAGTCCTTTTCAGTGACCAGAATGCTTTGCTCGCCGTCCATGCATTCCTGCCGCAGTTTTTCCTGCGTTATCTCCGCTTGTTCTTTTATTCGCTCACCGAAAATCCCGACAATCTCCGCATAGTCTTCGCCGCCTACGGAGTCGTAGTAGCTGGCGATGATGTCGTTAGCCTCGCAGTAGGAGCACATGTACGGAACGCCATCGGTATCCGCGGGGTTCTCGCCCAAAACGATCTCCCTGTCCCCGATGTGGATCGCGTGGGTGATTTCGTAAGGGCCTGCCATGCGCTTAGTTTCCATGACATGTCCCTCCGTTTTCAAACATGCGCAGATAGTTCTCCAGCATCAGCGCCCTGCGGATCGCACCGCTTTCGCCTGCCAGCTTTCGCTGAAAGTACAGGATCGTGCGGATGTTCGGCACGGTAACACCGGGAATCTCCACCAGCTGTTCAACCGAGATTGTCAGAATCTGCGAAGGCGTAAAGCCTGCCTGGGTAAGAATGCGGAACAAACGCTTTTCATATCTCTCACGTTTCATTTTCATCGCTCCCTTCTTTTTGAGATATGTAAAGGGGCAGCCTCGCGGCTGCCCAAGGGAGCATGATTCTTTTAGGAAGCTTTAATGGGATCTTCGGCTACCCTTTCGCAATATACAAGATAGCGATACTTGCCTCCGGTGTTGGGCGGGTGGCAGGTCATAAGCGTCACCAGGTCCTTTCCCGGCTGGATCAGGATTGAGCCTATATTGTCCGGGTGCACGATGCGAATTTCCTTCACCCGGTAGATCAGCTCATCCCAGACGTTCTTGATATAGACCAGGTCGCCCGTCTTCAGGTTTTCAATGTCCAGAAAGTACGGATATCCGTTCCAGCCCCGGTGTCCGGCGATCACGGCGTTGGTATTCTCCCCGCCGATGGGGATGCTGGTCTGGGTCAGCACCGCTGCGCCGTTTGCCAGATTGTCGTAGTTGGCCCCAAGAAAAATGGGCATTTCAAGATCCATGGCGGGGATGCGCAGGATTCCGAAAACCTCATCCGGAAGTCCGTAGTCTGTCATCGTAATCGGGACAATCTCGGTGGAGAGGCGATTTGTCAGGTTTCCCTGGCTGATTGTCACCAGCCATTCGTTGTAGGTTTGAATCGACCGATAAAGCTCCTCATAGGGCATCGGCTCCTCGGCCTGCTCCGAAGCCTCCTGAATCTCCTCGACGCTCTGGCTGAACTGTTTGATGTCGTTCCTGATGCGCCGTGTTCTTTCGGCTCGGTAAACAAGGGGATTGAGCGCAAGCGCGGCAGAGGCCATGGCGGCGGTGATGAGGACAACCATCCAGAAGAGATCCCAGGGAAATTTACGTTTTTTCATTGCGACCTCGCCTCCTTCCACGATCACAGGAAAGGCTTTCGGCTTCCGCGACAGGACGTGCCGCAGCGCAGGCGGGTATCTCCTCGGCGCGATTCCTGCTCAAAACAAAGCGCAGCGTCAGCACAAACGCTGTGACCAGGATAATTCCAAGGAAGCCCAGACCGATGCCTTTCAAATACTCCTGCGTCCAGGTGGACTTTGCCGGCTCCTCCTGCACTGCAGCGTTCTCAACCATACGCTCCGCCATGCCGACCTCGATTCGCTCGCCCCGAACCAACAGACGATGGGTATTCACCCCGAAGGGCGTACAGGTTACCAGAGTCACGCTCTCGCGCTGCGGGTCGATCTCCAGCTTGCTGGTGTCCTCCGGCAGCACGGTATTGATGTCCAGGATCATATAAGCATGTGTTTCGTCCAAGACACGGACGTAGAACACGTCGCCCACCTTGAGCTGATCGAGATCGGAAAACATGCGAGTTCCCGCAAGGCCGGAATGTCCGGTCAGGACACTATGCGTTCCGACGCCGCCAACCGGCAGGGATGTACCGAGCAGGTGCCCGACGCCCTTATCCAACGTCTCCTCGGCAGTGCCGTGGTAAATAGGCAGTTCCACGCCGATCTTCGGAATCTGGATGTAGCCCATGATCCCGTCACCGCGCACATTCAGAAGACGCCCGTAGCTTTCCTCTGCTTCTCCCAGCGCTTCACGGGAGAATGCGTTTTCGGTACCGGTCTGTAGCGTTTTATTGTACGCGACCGCTCTCTCCTTCTCCGTGATCAGCTCCATGGTGTCGAGCTGCTCCACGGCCTTGTCGTAACGGCCCTCTACCATGCTGCGGTATTTCTCACCCACAATGTTGCTGATGAGTGGATACAGCGTAACGCCCAGTGCGAGAAGCAGGAAAAGGATACAGAGAAAAATCTTTATTCTTCTACTCATTGTTCTCCTATGGTACAGGGAGGCCAGATTCTGGCCTCCCTGTAAGCTTTTTTTAATTCTCAGTGGGTTTCTTCTTTGCGAGGATAATGATACCGACAATGCAGGCAGCCAGCATGGTGAGACCAACGACCGGGAAGAGCCAGTTGCCGGTGCCGCCGGTCTGGGGCAGATCGAAGCCGCGGGTATTGATGATCGTAAACGGTGCCAGCGCATGGCCGGAGGTTCCGTTGGCACTCATATTGACGGCTTTTCCGTCCACAGTCGCGGAAACGGTCGCACCGCTCTTCGAGAAGACCACCTGCACGGGAGCCTTGAGCAGCGTGTAGGCGCTGTCCGTCTTGACCTCGGTCAGCGTGTAGGTGTCATCCTCCAATCCCTTGACCGTGAGCTTGCCCGCCGCGGTCGGGATGAAGTGGGTGGCGGCGCTTGCCTCTGCCGTCTTGCCGGTCACATACCACATATTCTCCGAGGTATTGAAGGAGCCGGTGAGGTAATAGTTGTCCGTGCTGTTCTGGATCAGGAACTCGACCTTCGTAGCGTCGCCACGTCCATCCGAGAAGTTCTTGGTTACGTCCAGACCGAAGCTGTAGACCGCAGCATCGTCGGTCAGAGTGTCATAGAAGCTGGTGTTGCTGCGCTTCCAGGTCAGGGTGACTTCGTTGGGATTGCCGGTATCGCCGAGGATGAGGGAGTTATCCGTGTCCAACGTGGCCCCATAGGTGATGCGCAGGGTGCAGTCGCTGTATCCGCTGTTGACCGCGGAGGCTCCGGTATAGACGGCGCTGCTGGTGTTGATCTCGTTGATGCCTGCCGCCGTCATGGCGATGGTCATGACGCTCTCACCGTTCGTCCCCGTGGTATAGCCCACCGTGAACTTCTCGCTGTCAGCGGTCCAGGTAGCAATCTTGTTGGTGCAGGCCGCTTCACTGTAAAACTCCAGCACGACATCGTTCTTCTTGTAGGTGATGCCGGGGCTCAGGGTATCCACGAAGGTGTACTGCGAGAGATAAGAGGCGGCAGAGGTGATGCTGGGCAGGGTGCTGATGATCTGGTACTCAACCGTGTCGCCGGCAGAGGCAGTGGCGGATTCCGCAAACCCGTCCGTGATGGCGGTGCTGCCGTTGTTCTTGCCAGAGGAGGTCTTTGCTTCCCTCACGGTCTTATCCAGCGTGGGCAGGCCGGTCAGGTTTTTCGGATACACGGTAATGTCATAGATCCACGAGCTGCCGCTGGCGGTGGTGGAGGTCATGGGGATGCTGATCAGGAAGGGAGCGGTGGTCGAAGTTACCTGCTCGGGGACACTGGTTTCAACGAAGAGGTACAGGCCCAGGGGAAGATCACTTGCAGCGCTGTGGCCGTTGGCGTCCGTGGCGGGCATTGCCGTGCCGCCGTTGTTTACAACATAGGTTTCCAGCGCATTCTTTACCGTGGTGGCATTGCTGGTAAGTGCGTTCTGGAGGCCGGTGATCAGGGTGTCGGAGCGGTAGTAATACGTGGTCACATCGCCATTGGTTTCATCCGCCGCCGCATAACGGTCATTGTCGCTGACGCCGATGGCATTCAGAAAGGCCGTGTTGGCCGCATTGTTGACGATGCCGTACATCAGCTCGGAGCGCTCCACGTCATTGTCCGTCACGGTTACGCTCTTGAGCTCGGCCACCTTGAGATAGGTGTACACCACGCCTTCAATCGCGTACCCGCTTGAACTGCCGCTTGCGCCGAGGATCGCTTCAACGCCGCTCTGATCGCGGACACCGGTGGAGACATAGGAGCTGTCCCACACGCCGTCCGCCTGGGCGGAGCTCAGGTCATATTTCCAGAGGTTCACGGAGCCGGTCTGGGTGAGGTCAATCGTCGAATCCGCAAAAGCGGGAAGCGTGAGGCTGCACAGCAGCATCACGGCGAGGATAAGGGAAAGCAGTTTTTTCATTCAGTTATTCTCCTTTTTTGATTTAAATTTGATTGTGACTACAGGTATTGTGAGAAGCAAAAGGAAAACGGGAAGGAACAGGAATCCGCTGCGGCCTGTTTCGGGCAGCCGATACTGGAAGCTGTTTGTTGCCGTGATATTTAGGGTGTAATGATAGGCGTGTCCGTCTATAAGCTCCGTATCTTCGGCATTGACGTTGTCTGATTCTGCGGGAAGCGTTCCGACAACAATCGAATCGGCCATCAGGGTCATTCCCGGAGGGGCTTTCGTTTCCGTGAGACGATAGAGAATGCTGGCGTCCGCCCGTAGACCGGTGAAGATTGCCTTTCCGTCTGCGCCGGTAGTGAGCTGACCGTTTTCCAGTCCAGGTGCCGTACAACTGCCGCTGGTGAGTTCCTCACCCACAGGGGCAAAGACAGGCTGCCAGGTGGAGCCCTGGTCCGTGGAGTATTCCAGCAAAAAAGCAGCTCCCGCGAGGGGGCTGCCGTTTGTGTTCTGCTTCGTCAGAACCAGCGTACCGGGGCGGCGTTCATTCGTCCGCGTCTCTGTAATTGTCGTTCCGTTCTCTGTGATGGAGACAGGATACCTGTTTTCATCCAGCAGATAACCCTTCGGGGCCTTACACTCCTGATAGACATACTGACCGCATGGGAGCTCCGGGAACGAGACCTTTCCGGAAGCGTCGGTAAAGCCCTCGGCCACCTGAGCTCCGGTACTGTCGTAGAGCCGGTATCCCGCACCCATCAGGGCAATGTCCTCGCGGGCATCCCTTTTGATGATTTCGAGGGTGCTGTGGATCGGATCGTTTTGCAGGTGAAGCTCAACGATCTGTCCGTTCTCAGTGATATGGACCTCCGTGCGGGTCTCGTCCAACACATAGCCGCTGACGGTTGCGGTCTCGGCGAGCGTGTACCAGCCAACAGGGATATTGGACATCGTGAGGGTTCCGTCCTCTGCGGTGTCACCCTCGGCAGCAACAGCACCGGCCTCATCGCGCAGCACGAAGTGGACGCCCGCGAGGGCGGCCCCGGTCTCGGAATCGGTCTTGGTGATGGAGACCGAACCGCGTGCAGGGGTGTTGGTGATGCTCACCTCAACGAGCTTGCCATTTTCTGTGATGGAGACCTCTCTCGGTGAACTGTCCAGAACATAGCCGTTTCGCGTTTCGGTTTCAGTGATGGTGTAGGTGCCGAGGGGCAGATTTCTGAAGGTCAGTACGCCGTTTTCATCCGTCCCGCCGCCGCTGACTGTCGCCCCGGTTGAATCTGTCAGGACGAAATGGACGCCGGACAGCGGTGCATTGGTATTGGCGTCGGTTTTGGTGATGGAGATGGAGCCAACCGCCGCGCCGTTTGTGACAGCGATCTGCACGATCTGTTCATGCTCAGAGATCGTAACGCTGCGGGGTGCGCTGTCCAGGACATATCCTGACGGGGCGGAGGTTTCCACCAGACTGTAGGTTCCAAGCGGGAGATTGGCGAATGTGAGCTTGCCTTCGCTGTCCGTATCTCCCTCGGCTACAGAACGATTGCTCCCATCGTAGAGCACAAAATGGACTCCCGACAGGAAAGCCCCGGTTTCCACATCGGTCTTGGTGATGGTAATGCCACCCTTTGCGGGAGTGTTTGTCGCGTTGATCGTGACCGTCTGCCCGGCTGTGGTGATCTCCACCGGAATCGGAGTGTTATCCAGAACATAACCGTTTACAGTGGCGGTTTCGCGCAGCGTGTACGATCCGAGGGGAATCCCAGAAAACAGCAGCGTACCATCGCTTTCGGTGTCTCCCTCGGCAATCGCAAGCTTTGACGAATCCAGCAGCGCAAAGTGGACACCGCCCAGCGCTGCGCCGGTTTCGGCGTCTGTCTTCATGATGGATACGGAGCCGAGTGCTTTGGTGTTCGTGATGTTCTTTGTGACGGTCTGTCCGTTGGTGTCCAGGGTAACGGAGATCGGAGTATTGTCCGGAACATAGCTGCCGGGTGCGGAGGTTTCCACCAGACTGTAGGTTCCAAGCGGCAGAGGCCCGAAGCTCAGACTGCCGTCTGTGCCGGTGTTGCCTTCGTCCACCAGATTGCCCTGTGCATCCGAAAGTTTGAAGTGTACGCCGGGCAATGCTGCGCCGGTATCCGCGTCGGTTTTCATGACGACGATGCTGCCGGAGGCGCAGGTGTTGGTGACGCTCACTTCCGTCGCCTGATCGCTGGAGGAAACCGTGATGGGGTACATCGTGGAATCCAGCACATACCCGGATAGCGTTTCGGTTTCCTGGTAGAAGTAATCTCCAAGCGCAAGGCCCGTGAAGGTGATCTGCCCGCTGCCGTCCGTCGTTCCGCTCTCGATCAGATTCTTGCTGCTGTCGTACAGGCTGAACCTGACGCCCGAAAGCGTCTCACCGTTGTCTCCGGTCTTGGTGATGCGGATGCTGCCGGTTCGTTCTGCCGGCGCGGGTACATTGATCGTCAGGAAGCCTCGCACGAATATGCTCTGTGTGGAATCAAGCACATAGGTGACGATTCTCTGATTGTTTGCGCTGGCGGGAGCCCAGAAAAACAGCGCCGCCGCGGGTGCCTCATCCATACCGTAGGCGCAGAGGGTGCAGCTTTGGTTGGCATAGGACGCGGGAACCTTCAGCGTGAGTGTCTCACTCTGCTTTCCGGTATGACCGGTGACGGTGAGCATCCCCTCCGGCCCATTGTCCATAAGGCTGTAGTCTCCGGAGATGTTCTTCGTGAGATTCACCTGGCCGGTGAAATACTGACCGCTTGCATCCTCTGTCAGCGTGATCTCGTCAGGTGTGAACACCAGCGTGCCACCCTCGACCGGGGTGGTGTCCTGCGTCCTGGCCATATACAGCAGATACAGGGAGTAACGGAACAGTGTCTCATAGCCGGATTTCCCGCGAATCCAATCGCCGTTGACATTCAGGTTGAGGTATTGGGGCACACCGTCGCAGCGGTTCTCCGCCAGCCAGAAGCGGATGGCGTTTGCCGTGGCATAGCGTGCTTCCTCATCTGAGAAGCCCATGGTCGTGGCGGGATAGCCGTGGTCCAGAATAGCCTTCAGGCCGGTCAGAACACCGGGATCATAGACTTCCTCGCCGTCGATGGTGTAGTAGCCCGCGTTATACGGGTTGTCCTTGGAGGTCTGCAAGCAGTAGGCAACCTCACCGGTAGCGGTGATCCAGTGGGCGGGGGTCTGGAGATCCGTCCAGGCACCGGTGCTGGTGTAGGTCTCAAAATACGAGGTCATGGGCGCGGAGCTGATAAGCGCCGTGTCCGCAAAGACCGTCGTTGAGAATACTGTGCCGAAAAGAAGTATGGCGCAAAGCAGCACAACGATGCTCCTGCGCCGGTTGAGTTTTGTTATAGGCATTTTCCCTCCTTCGTAGATTTGAACGTGTGATTGCTCCATGGCCCACCGCTGCATAGCCTGCCGAAGAAGGAGATTGGCAGACATGAAAAAAGCCCTGCCCGGTATTCTCTGGCAGGGGTGATAGAATCTCTGTTTTCGGCTGGTACAGCTGGTTAGTCTGGGGGAGAGGTGTGGAGAGGGGGAAGCAGGAGGCCCCCTTGCTTGTGCGAAAGGGCAGACTGGCTCCCTGGCGGCTCTATCTCTCACGATCCCGGCTCCGTTGACGCTGGTACAGCTCCAAAGCCTTGATGATCGTGTCCTCAATCTTCTGCGCGGGCGTCCCCGCGGGAAAGTATTTGCTGATCCGTTCTCTCGGCATACGAAACTGCTCCTTTTGATTGGGCTTTTCCTCCTGCATGATGGAGAGTATAACTTCTTCACTGAGCTTTCCTTCCTCGGCAAAGCGCCGCATTTTGATGGCCTGTGCATGAGATGGTGTGCAATCCTCAAGCTTTATCATTTCGTGGAGCATGGTCTGTTCCTTTTCGGGAAGATACGAAAGCTCCACGGCAGGACGCATGGCGATTTTGCCCTCGTCTACCATATCCAGCAGAGGCGGGATAAGATAGGTGAGGCGGATATATTTGCGTATTTGCTCATGACTGTCGGGACTATTCTCGGCGAGCTGTTCCCTTGATGATCGGGAATTTGACTTCTGCAACGCTGTTGCAGAGGTTAAATCTGTCCGTTCACCTTGCTGCCTTTTCATAGCCTCCAGCTTCATTCTATAGGCAAATGCCTTTTCTGATGGAAGCAGCGTTTCCCTTTGCAAGTTGGAATCCACCATGATAATGATGGCTTCATCATCCGTGAGATCGCGCACGAGGCAGGGCATGGTCTCTTTTTGTGCAAACTCACTGGCTGCCTTACGCCTGTGGCCGGCGATCATTTCATAGCCGCCGTCAGGCTTCTGCCGCACCATGCCGGGGACAAGCACACCATACTGCCTGATGCTGTCGGCCATCTCCATCATGGCGTCATCCATTCGCACCTTGAACGGATGGTTGGGGAAGTCGCTGATCTCGCTCAGCGGGATATCCAGGACGGTTTCTCTTTTTGCGCTGTCACGCTCCTCCTGCGTGGTAAACAGGTCATCGAGAGAGGTCAGAAGACTTGATACGTTGTTTTTCCCCAATGTTCATCACCTCCCGTACCAGATTCCGATAAGCCTCTGCCGCGCGCCCTTTGGGATCGTGCAGGAAGATGCTCTTGTCCGCCGTGCTGATCTCTGCCAGCCGCACCGTGGCCGGGATTACGGTATCCATCACAGGCAGGTTTTTCCCGTAGTTTTCTTTTACCGACTCAACGATCTCCTTGCGGAAATTGGTATCGTTGGCCATCGTCAGGAAAACGCCGCCGATCTTTAGCTTGGGGTTGATCTGCCGTCTGATGCTTTGGGCTGTACCGATAAGTTCCGTCATATCTTCGGCTGCCAGGTAATCTGCCTGCACGGGAATCAGAACATAGTCCGATGCGGACAGGGCGTTGATGACCAGCATACCAAGAGACGGGCGGCAGTCCAGAAGAACATAATCGTAATCCTTCTTCACCTCATCGAGATACTGCCGCAGCACGGTTTCACGACTCATCACATTGACCAGTGCGACCTCGACAGAGGACAGGCTGCGGTTGGCCGGGACATAATCAAAGCCCTCCGCATGATGCAGGATTTCCGGGTGCCCGTCTGCGTCGATGCCTGCTACGATGTCATTCATGACATTGGCAAGCGTCAGCGGCATATCATGGGGCTTTCGCTGGCCCAGCATTTTGGTCAGATCGCCCTGCGGGTCCACGTCCAGCAGCAGGACCTTTTTCCCGTTGATGGCCAGTCCCGCGCCGATGCAGTACACGCTGGTGCTTTTGCCGACGCCGCCCTTTTGGTTGGCGACGGCAATAACCTTTGTTTTCGCCATTTTGATTTCCTCCTTTACGTAGATTTAGCCATCTGCGGCGAATATGCAGACGGCTATGTACTGGCACTCCGGGCATGAAAAAAGCCGCCTACTCTGAAAACAGAATAGACGACTCAACAAACGACGTAATTAAATTGATTTGTATCAATCTAGCGATGCAAGTGTTATAACGATTGCCTATCTTTGTCTGAAGGCGACCTTATAATATAGAATATGCATTTAAAGTAAATTATGTTCCTTGCCAAAGTGCACTAGTTTTTGCGTTTTTTGAAGCATTGCCTCTTTTATTACATTATATATTGAAAAGATTGTAATAATATGCTATTCTCTAATAAAATCATCTAACCAATAGTAACATTTTTACATATTAATCCTGAGATGAAAGCGGCGAGAAAAATGCCATTAACTACTAAAAGTCCTAAAAATGGAAAATGGAGGAAAAGCGAAGAGATTCAAAGTGTTGAAGTTCTAACATCATGGATAATGGACGAGATACTAAAACAACAAACAAAGAACTATTTTTATTGGTCTATTTCTAAAGCCTGGAAGTATTTAACACTGTATAATATTTCAAATGTTCTTTCAATCGTTTTACCAGCAACCATTCCTTTAATAATTGAGCTTAGAGACTTTATTCCGGGTTGGCAATATATAATTACAGTAGTTTCATTTATATCTTCGATTCTTGTTGCTTCTGCGGCTGCATTGAGAGTTAAAGAATTATGGAGGTTGTTCCGTAATGTAACCGAGCAACTAAAAGCTGAATGTATAGAATGTGCACTCTCAGCAGGTAAATATGAAGTTTTTTTGCAAAAGAAAAAGGAAATAATATTTAAAGATAGAAATAATGATAAAGATCTATTCCGCGCAAAAGAACGGTACTTTTGTGAGAATATTGAAAAAATACATTCAGACGCAATCTCCGCGTGGAAAGATGCATATTCAAAATCTAAATAAGTCTTTATTAGGTAAATAAATGAGAGCTGTATATGTAGGAAGCTTTGATCCTGCTCATTTAGGACATAAGAATACATACGATATAGCATGTCATGTATTGCAAATCCCTATTGACATCGCTATTTGTCAGAATCCTTATAAAACAACATTTACTTTTTCTTTACCTGAAAGGAAAAGAATTGCTGAGAGCGTTTTTACTAATTCAAATATACAGCTTTTCTATACTTTTGAGCACATAGCAATTCTCTTGGAGGAGTATGACCTAATTGTGCGGGGATATCATAATGAAGAGGATATTAATTATGTAAAAAAATTGCTGAAAGTATTTAATTCTGAAAATAAGTTTTCTTCTGTGCGTTTTTTTAAAATTGCAAAGGAATATGAAGATGTTTCTTCGAGCAGCATAAAACAAGCTTTATTGACCTCTCCTCAATTTGCCAAGAAACATTTAACCGCCTTGGGATATGAAATGCTAATTAATAAGATAATTGCTGCAGATTAAAGAGAATTCTTTTTATTACAACTATCTCACCAAAAAGGGTAGGAAGAAAATCTAAGATTTCGTTTTTTATCATTTTTGAAAGAATAGGTTTTATGGTGCGACTAAATTGCATTTATTGTTACTGTGGTATATAAGTAATGAACATGGATATATATGGTGTGATTGTTTCCTTCCTCTACTTCTACTTAGTACTAATAACTGCCCAAAAAATAGGGAAGAATGTTGAAATCTCTCGCAAATATGCACATATAATGATAGGCAATTGGTATATAATTGCTATTCTCGTTTTTAGGAAACTAGTACCTTCACTAATAGTGCCAACATTTTTTGCCGTGTACGGAGCTGATTCTATTTACTTTAGGAAGAAAGAAGATTTTATTACTAGCCTTTTAAGAAAAGGCAATGGCTCTGGGATAGGAATCGTTCTTTTTCCTATTTCGCTTATAATAATGTTAATTTCATCTTTTTTGTATTATCACTCATTTGTGCCGGGAGGAATAGGGGTGATGGCGTTAACTTATGGTGATAGCATGGCGGCATTAATAGGGGAAACACTCCCTATATTTTGTTTTACGATTAATAACAAGAAAAAATCCTTGTTTGGCTGCACCGCAATGACAATATTTAGTATGATTAGTATTTTTTTATATGAGCAGCTTTTTTACTCACGCCTTCCATATGAAATTAGTTTTCCTGCATTGATAGTTATTGGTGGAGTTGCCGGAATTATAGAATTAATCACCCCATCAGGATTTGACAACTTATCAATACCAGTTGCCATTTTTGCATGTTATATACTATTGGGAATCATATAATATATAATAGTTAATAGCCTAATGCTTTAACTATGACTATATGACTCAACAAAGTTAAACGCCTTTTTACGAAGAAAAGATAGTCACTCAATCATATTATAAAAGATCTAGAAATCAGCTACGAGATTTGAAAAGACCAACAATTACATTATCTGTTTTCCTGTTTTTTATTTAACTGAAATCCCAACTAAGTGCCAGCTCACAAGGAAATCAATGAGATACGCCTTCGGAACATAGTACCGTCGCTTTATGTAAAAGCTTTTGAGATATTGTTTGGTGCACCATCGCTCAACAGAGGTTTTCCCGTATCCGGTAAAAGCGGATACTTGCTTTATGGTCATAACATCCGGCCAGGACGCCAGTTCCTTTTCATAAAACCGCCTCATAACAAGCAGGTCGTGTTCAGATAGCACGCGCGGCTGCGGGATACGGGGCTGCTTGTAATAGCCCTCCGGCGGTTTGTAGTATTCGGGATGAATGACCCGATCCTCCAAGTAATGAATCACGTCTGTTGTTTTGATCTTGAAACGCCGGGTTTTCTTCCCGCTGTCCAGGCAGGGGACAAGGCCGCTCTCCAGAAGAAAGAGGCAAGTCTTTTTGCTGATATGACAAATGCGGTACATCTGATCTTTTGTCATGTAGATGGGGTACTGCACTAATATGTATTGATATTCGGTTGTTGCGTTCATGTCATACACCTCTCATCTTTTGTTTACGACGTTCCAAATAGGAACATAGACCGCCCGTCAGGGGAAATTAGACCGCCGCAGGCGGGAATACAAACCGCCAGAAATGGGAATATCGTAGGCGCCGTAGGCGGTTGACGAGCTTGAAT